>Ga0209180_10000084_pt1 | contig 42357 bp, 41 predicted proteins | sample CZO8metaG_3_FD_188355 | JGI IMG/M metagenome (GOLD analysis project Ga0209180, IMG submission 188355) | Vadose zone soil microbial communities from the Eel River Critical Zone Observatory, Northern California, USA - CZOApr15con2H2.8 metaG... | ecosystem: Environmental > Terrestrial > Soil >...
AATCCTGTGTGAGTGTCAAATCCGCGGCGTTGTCCATGGCCAGCGCCACCCGGCGCCTCTTCGGGGCCATCACATCACGGATCTCGCCCCCAAGCGCTATACGCACCGGTCCAAACACCAGCATGTCCCGCTCGCGGCCCCCGCTCATGGGACCGATTCGCAGCGGCTCGGTGGAGCCCGGCACTTTCACGATTCCGCCACTGCTCGAAAGGGCCGCCGATTCCACCTGGAGCGGCCAGCCGTTTAGGATCATCCCGCCCGTAAAATATTGTTCTGCCGTCACCCCTTCCGCCACGTCCGAACGAAACGCACGATACCATGCCAACAAATCGGAGGCCTGAATACCCATGGAATCCAACCGCAGTTCCGCCGACTTCGGGGCTTCACTGGTAAAACGGAACATCCCGCGCAAATTCGATCTCGGTCCTTCCACCGCAATTTGTTCCGCGACCAAACTCCCCGAGCCGGCGTTCCAGCGGCCTTTTACGTTGATATTCAAACGCGGATTGTCCGCACGTTCGGCCAAGTCCCAGCGATGGATCTGCCGGGCACGCGCTTGCACGGAGAACGTCCAATCTTCCGGCTCATCTGCCACTGCGCTCCCGCTCTTCGCTGTTGCGTCCAGTGCGAATACCCCGCGTGCTCCATAATCCTGCCCGCTGAAGAGCCGGAAGACATCTGCCAACGATGCCTCGCTCCAATGCAAGGTTATCCCCGCCGGCTGCAGCCGCGCCGAGGTCCCCGCAACATCACCCCGCACGGTGATCGTTCCCGCTGATTGCAGCGAAACGCCACTGCGCCAGGGCTGCGCCTCCAATTGCAGTTGCCACCGCCCCGGCGACACCTGTTCCACGCTTCCCGAAACATTCGTGAAGGCAAACAGCTGCTTGTCTTCCTCTGTCTTGAAATTGATGCGGCCATCATCGAATTCAATTCTTTCGAGGTGATTCACAGGAGCAACCGGCGAGGGCGGCCCATACTCTCGCGGATTCTGTACGGGATTGGACTTTGCCGGAGGCAGCCACCTCTCGAGGTTCCAGCGGCCCTCTGCATTCCGAACCAGAATCAGGCTTGGCTTGCCGAGGGACATGGTCCCAAATTCGAAATGGCCACGGAGCAGGCCCATCCAGCGCAAGCCCGCGCCCATGCGTTCGGCACGAAGAAAATATTCGTAGCCGAACGCGGGATCTTCGCCCACGGTCACGCTGTCGGCATTCAGTTGCGGACGCGGCAGAATCCGCACATCAAAACTGCCGACCTCCACGGGCCGCCCAAACGCTCTCTCCAGATGCGCAACCAGATAGGCATGCACACGGTGGGTGCGCACTAGAAACGACACCCCGATTTGCAAGGCGACCAGCAAACCCACCATCGCCAGCGCCGGTTTCCACCACTTTCGCAGTGTGGTCATCTCGCTCGGAAGTTTCGCAGACTCACGCGGAAAAAGGTAGGGGCGAGCCTTGATGCTGAACGGAGCGACGGGCTTGCTCGCCCCTATTTTCCTTGTGCCGGGTTGAAGCCCTAATGCACGGTATGAAGCATTCGGCTCCAGCGCGTTCGCGACGGGAGATGCGCGAGCGTTTGAACGATGCCGGCCAATCGCGACCAGAAGGTGCTCTCCCCGGTGTAGTCACCGCTTTTCGCTTCCACCGACCAATAAATCAAAAAGGGCCGGCCCATGATGGCATCACGATCGACGAATCCCCAGTAGCGGCTGTCGAGGCTGCGATCACGATTGTCGCCCATCGCAAAGTATTTTCCGGGCGGAACTACGATTTCATCTCCGCGTATGTATTGCCGCATTTCATGCGCCCATTCCGGCTGCATGGCAGAGGTGATCAACTGGCTGCGCGGCGGGGGAAAGTTGTAATTCAAAGGGTCGTAAGGGGCACCCGAATCGTGCACTACATAAGGCTCCGGAAGCGCTTTCCCGTTGATGTACAACGTCTGGTCGACTACCTTCACACGATCGCCAGGCAGACCGATGACCCGCTTCACAAAATGCTGGTGATCGGCATAGGGATATTTGAAGACAATAATGTCGCCCCGTTGCAGTTGCCGGTAGGGCAGTAATTTTTCATACCAGGCGCCATTTCCGCCGAAAATGAACTTGTTCACCAGCAGGTGGTCGCCGATCAGTAGCGTGCTTTCCATCGAAGCCGAGGGAATCTTGAAGGCCTGCACGACAAAGCTAGTCCCGAACAGCGCCAGAATCACCGTGACGAGCAGAGATTCAAGGTATTCGGAAATCGTCGTCTGGTGCGCAGCGTGCTCCTGCTTTTTTTCCTGCGCCTGTTCCTCGATCTGGGTTTGTGTCTCTTCCGGCATTCTGTCTCAGCCTTCCGTTTCCATGTGCTCAAGTTGTGCCAGCGCACTCCGAGCGGCGCGTTGCTCCGCCTCTTTCTTGGTGCTGCCCTTGCCCGTCGCCATACACTCTCCATCAACCCACACTTCAATCCAAAAAACTTTCTGGTGGTCCGGTCCACTCTCTCCCGCCATGCGATATTCCGCGGGAGGCCGGCCTCGTCCCTGCAGGAATTCCTGCAATGCTGATTTGCGATCGGACTCCGCGATGCGCTCACCGCGCTCCTCGAGCGCTTGCTCAAACAAAACGCGCCGCAAGACTTCGCGCGCGGCACCGAGTCCGGTATCAAGATAAATCGCGGCGACCACTGCTTCGAAGGCGTCGGCCAGGAGGGTCTGCTTTTCCCTCCCGCCGGTTTTCTCTTCTCCCCGCCCCAGCCGCAGATGTTCCCCCAGCCGCAGCCGCCTGGCGGCCGCTTCTAGGGAGCCCGCGTTCACGATCCTGGCGCGGCTCTTTGAAAGCTGGCCTTCGCTCCACTCTGGAAAATTCGCCAGGAGATACTCGCTCGCCAGCAGCTCCAAGACCGCGTCCCCTAGGAATTCGAGCCGCTCATTATCCCGGGGAAGCAAAGGGTTGTCGGCCAGTTCCGCGCCTGCTGCGCGCAACTCAGGCACCGCCGAACTGTGTGTCAGCGCCCTTTCGAGGAGTTCTCTTGCCGAAAACTTGTACCCGAGACGCTCCTCCAACGCGGTGTCGTCGATCCGGACGGTCTCTTCCATAGTCCCGGTGCGGCGGCCTGGCTCACTTCGGCGCGCTCAGTTGCGTTGCGCCGGACTTCTTCGCTTCTTCCGCCATAGTCTTGCACGTCCCTTGCAGACTGCTCTGCATTCCCGCGCACTTGTTGAACGCCGTGACCGCGTCATCAAAGTGCGAGGCCTTCTGATTGGCCAGGCCCAGCAGATAGAAATTGACCGGGTCGGGACTCGGATCGAGTTTCACGGACTGCTCGAGTTCCGGGATTGCTTCGGCAAACTTTCCTCGCCGCACATATACCAATCCCAGCCCGCTATGCGCCGAAGCCAGCGTCTGGTTCTTTGCTTTGTCAAAAGCCTCATCCGTCAAATTGGGCGGCTTCGGCAGCGCGGGCGTAATCTCGATCGCTTTCTTCGAGTACGTCTCGGCCTTCTCCAGTTGCTTTGCGGGATCGGCTGAGGTCGCATTGAGCGCGCGCGGAATCGTCTGACCCAAAATGGCAAGCGTGGTGACGTCATTGGGAGTCAGCTCGATGGCCTTCTCTCCGGTCTCGATCATCTTTTGTACTTGCCCGCTCTGGAGGTAGGCCATCGTCAACGTGGAAAACACAACTGGCCTGTACCGACTCTGCGAGTACTTCTGGTTAAACGCCTCTCCCAACTCAATCCTCTTGTTCAGATCCGTGGGCGGCACATCCTGAAACGCCTTGTACGCCGCATCTTCCTCCGCATTCACCGGCGCGGGAGCATCCAGCGTCAAAGGAGTGGCGTCCGGAGTCTTTGACTTATCGCTCTGCTGGGCGGGCGGCTGGCTCTGGCCGCCCTGGCCGCCCTGCGATCCTTGTCCGTATTTCGCTGCGGTGGTCCCGGCGATAGAAAGCGACAACACCGCAAGCGCCGCCGCCTGCAAACAAATCATGCACTTTCTTTTCATCCCTTTTCTCCTACTTTTGTTCTTCGCCCGGCCTTGCAGCTCAAGCCCATACCGATCTCAATAGTGAATGCCTACCATCAATGTCCACCTTCTCTCACGGCCGCGCCACCGGCTTCTCCGCACTAAAGGCTGCTAGTCCTCTCTGCGCCGCCTGCTTTGCCTGCTCCGGACCTCCCTGCACCGTCAGCGCGGATTGATACTCCGCCTTCGCCACCGATGGATTCCCTTCGTCATCGTAAATCCGCGCCAGGTAGACGTGCGACCACGCGAGCACCATGGGGTCCTGGGCCGCCGCGTGCTCGCCGGCAGTCAGACGCCCGAATACCTGTTTGGCCCTTGCCGCATCGCGATCCAGCAGCGCCACCAACCCAATTCCGTACCACGCCCGGGCCTGGTCCGGATACTTCGTCAAGACCTTTTGAAATGAAGCCTCCGCAGCGCGCGGATTTTTTTCCGAGATGCGGCGTTCACCTTCGGTCAGCGCCGCGATGACTTCGTCGTCATTTGGTACCGTGGTTGGCGCGGCCCTTCTCCGGCGTGCCACTTCTTCGCTCGCCGCCTCGTCTTCCGGCTGAGCCGTCTGAGCCGGCGCGAATTTTACCGTTGCGAGCCGCTTGGCCTCCGTCCCCGCATCGATGGCTCTCACCAAATCCGGGAAAAAAAGTTTCATGGACGGTTCCGAGTTCTGGAATTTGGGCAGCACGCCGAAGAGCGGCTTCACCAGCACATAGCCATCTTCATCATCCCGGCTCACCGCTGCTTCTCTCTCTCCGGGCGACATGCGCTTCAACTTCAGTTCCACGGCGCGAACAATGCATTCCGCAAAGTAGGAGGCAAAATCGTCTTTCAATTCCGGCGCGAGACGTGGCGCGGTTGCGGCCTTCTCAAACAGCGGCCGTTTCACGGCAATCACATGCGGGTACATCAGGGGCAGCGGATCCAGCAGGAAGTGCAGGAACGCATGGCGCACCACGTCCGTTGGAATCTCTTCGCCCCCGCTCAGCACCAGCGCGTAGTGATCGCCGAAATTCCGCACGTTGGTGATTCGTCCCACCAGCGGCTCGACAACGATCATAAACGTCCGCGGCCCGGATGGTTCCAGGATTTCGCGCAGATATCCCGTCGAGATAAACACGACCTGCGAGACGGAATCATGCAGCCGCTCGACTTCGCGGTTATAAACCGGCTGCACCTGCCGCCACATGGCCCCGATTTTCTGTTCCTGGTAATAATTCGAAAGGATTTCGCTGAAGCCCTCGAGGGCAATCACTTCTGGCGGCAATTCATTCCGCCTCAAAACAGGTTGAAAGGCGGGCGCGGGCCCCGACACCAGACCAAACCACAAATACCTCGAAAGTGTCGCTCCGGGATCCCGCAGTTCGTGCTGTCTGTAGAATTCCCGAACGGCGCCCACCGCCGGCCCCTGCTGCTGCCGCAACCGTTCTCTCATTTGCGCCCGGAACGCCGTCCAGTTGTCGGAGTTGACGTTGGATTCGAAACCCGCGGCAAGCAGCGCGCACATGGTGGTGAACATCGCTTCGTTGCCGTCCACACTCACAGTGCTCGGCGGCGCAGTCCGCGGACGTGCCCCCGGCGTCTGGGCGGGTGGCGAAGATTGGGTTTGCACTTGCGCTGGGGTTGGCGCCTGGGCCTGTCCCGCCGCCGGCAACGCTATCGCCGCGCACAAGCCAAACAACGCCATTAGTCGTTGAAGTTTCTTCATGCCTTTTGCCGCAGTCCTGACTCGGCCCAGTCGCTGTCTCTATTTCCGTTTGTGGCAGTTCTCAGCATGGAAGGGGATATCTGGGAGCGGTCGATGTCCTGTTGCCATGGCACGGCATCTTTTCAATCTATCGTCGCCTATCGCTTCCGTCAAGGAATCGCGGCACTCTCTTACCTGCAATTCGTAGCAACGCTTGCCCCTGCTCTTCGCATCTGCTAACAGTGAAGATGCGCCCAAACCCCGCGCGGGATGGCTCGCTTTCATGCTTCAGCCTCTCATGAAGAAAATGCCTCTTTTGCTGGGTCTCTCGCTCCTTGGAACCGTTTCGCCATTTTCTCTCTTTGCCCAGCTCGTTCGCGAGAGCACGGCGCCCGCACAACAGACCACACCGCAAGACAAGAACGCCGTCTCACAAAGCCCTCCCGGAAAGAAGCGAATTTCCCAGGAAGTCCAAATCACCGGCGAAGAGCTCTGGCTAGATTCTGGTATTGACATTCAGGCCGGCGAGCACATTCTGATCACCGCTACCGGAAAACTCCGTTACGCGGACGCGAAGGACGACAACGGCCCCGACGGCCTCCCTCGCGGCTTCAAGGACCTTCTCCGCATTCTGCCCTTCAATGAGTCGGGCCGCGGGGCACTCATCGGCCGCATCGGCGATAAGGACACCGCGCAGCCCTTCCTGATCGGCGCGCGCCGCGACGTTGTTGCTCCCGTCTCCGGCCGCCTTTCCATCGGCATCAACGAGGCGGGCGATGACACCGGTGCGGGCACGTACGTTGTTCGCATTGAGGTCTACACACCTGAAGGCGGCAACAAGCGTGTCGTCGCCAAGCAGGTCAACTCAGTTCCGGGAATCGACAAAAATCTCTTCGCGAAAATCCCGCGCCGCGTCAGCGACAAAGACGGCAATCCCGGCGACATGGTCAATTTCCTGATCCTTGGCTCGGAAGCCGCCATGCAGCGCGTCTTCACCACCGCCGGCTGGGTCAAAGTGGACGCCGACGTTCGCGGCACTGTTCTTCATGGCATCCTCGGCGGCCTTTCGAAAGAATCCTACTTGACCATGCCGATGAGCCAGCTCTACCTCTTCGGCCGCCCGCAGGATTACGGCTGGGCTCACGCCGAACCCATCAGCGTCGTCAGATCGCGCAACCATTTGCGCGTCTGGAAAGCCCCTGAACAGGTCAAAGGCGAAACGTTGTGGATCGGCGCGGCAACGCACGACATCGGATTCGAACGCGATGACCGCAACAACGGCATCACCCACAAAATCGATCCCGACGTTGACCTGGAACGCGACTACGTCGAAAAAACTCTCACTTCCACTGGCCTCGTCGCCGAGGCCTCTCACTTCCTTCCTGAAAACCCCTTGAAGGAAGCCAAAACCGCCACCGGCGGCACTTTTCATTCGAACGGCCAGGTTCTCATCCTGAAACTCGACGAATCCACTATCAGTCCTTGAAAAAGGCGCCTCCTCCCTGAACAGCCAACGGAGCTGCACTGTTTCGCGACTGGGCCGCAATGCTGCTTGGCACAGTCAGAGCCGCGAGAAAGACGGCGCAACACAAGCGGAGACTAGGAGGCTTGGTGAATGTGTTCGTCACGGAATCCGCGCCAGCCTTCCATTTAGCCGGCGTGTTGCTCCTCGACAGATACTGCGAACAGCAGCGTCCCAACGAGTCCAATGATCCCCGCCGCCACAAAGGGAACTTCTGGACGCATTTTCCACAACAAGCCGCCAATTGCCGACGCAGGCGTGATCGACAAGCTGCGAACCAGGTAATACAACCCCACGGTGCGGGCGCGCAACTGGCGTTCGGCGAAGTCCACGATCATTGCTTTGCGCGACGGTTCGCCAATCTCTCGCAAACCCCCGATCACGAAAGCGAGAATCAATCCACTGAAACCCCGCGAGAGAATAACAGCCACGGGAAACAACGCAAAACAGAAGAATGTGGCGATCACAAATGGTTTCCGTCCCACACGGTCCGCGACTTTTGCCGATGGCAAATAAATAAGGATCGCCGTCGCCAATTGAATCGCCACAAGTATCCCGTACTTCGGAATCGTGATCCCGCTGACGTTTGTCACGTACAGGACGACAAAAATATCCGCCATTCCTTCGCACGTTCGAATCACGATGTCGGAAACCAGCAGCCGCTTCAGGGTGGGGTGAAAGGAGCTCCACACTCCGCTCATTTTCACCGAATCGCGGGGCGCGACAGGGAGACGCAGCGAAAACAACAGCGCTACTGCAAGCCCCGCCAGCCCGAGTGTGATCACAATACCGGTTCGAATGCCTCGCTGCAGACCGAGGGCGCCAATCATCGCGCCGCCGATAAGCGGGGAGATCACCATCGGAATACGCTTAAGCATCGACTGAATCGTGAACCCCATCGCGCGGCGTTCCTTCGGCAACGCATCGCCAATCGTCGCGAAGATGGCGGGCGATCCCATCGCCTGCCACGACATGACGAAGGCCAGCCCCAGAAAGAGGTAGGGCCACGACGGACTCGCAAGATAAATGAGGTAGCCCACGATCGCGGCCGTCAGAAAGGTCAGGAAGGCTCGCCGACGGCCCCAATGATCCGCGAGCCAGCCGCCTGGGTATTGGTAGATGGCATCGAAGAAATCTTCCGCTGTGCCGAACAACCCTACAGCCGCGACGGTCGCTCCAAGCGATTCGAGATATTTGGGAAGAAACTTCTTCCAGAGTTCCTCTCCCAGCCCCACCAGAAACACCGATCCCGAAGCGGCAGCAACATTGCCTTCGATCCCTAGAGAGTCTGCAATTTTTTTCTGGATGCGTCCCCCCGGACTCGCTACTACCCAGCACGGTCACTTGCCTTTTCCTTGCTTCAGCGAAAGGCGCCCTCCGGCTTCCCACGCTTCACCATCTCTGTGCAGTAAGCATATAGCGCGTCGTAAACAATCCACTCGGCCGCGTTGATTTCGTGATCGTTCCGGAAATTCAAATGGCGGAATCCTTCGGCAATGGCATTCAGCCCGGCCCCCTCTGGTTGGTGCCACAACGTATTGTCCGTATCCGCGCCATTCACAATTTTTCCAAGCAGCACCAGGGCCGCATCGCCCGTCAGATTGTATTTCTTCAGAATGGCCTCAAAAGAACATTCCTTCCCGTGGTGTCCAAGCTCCACGGCGGGAACATCGAATGGCGTCGCCACCAGTCTTTGCGCCTCGCTCATCACTTGCTCGGCCGAAACAAAATAAAATTCTGACGCCGGGTCCACAAACTTCCGGATCAGCCAGGGGCACGCCACTCGATCTACTTTGACGTGTTCACGCGTAATCCATTTCATGTGCGTCCCCTCCCGGTCTGAAAGGATCTGAAATCTTCTCCCGCTTGGCTCCCGAACGGGAAGCCTAAATCATGCATCTTTACACGCAAGAACGGAAAATGCGTTCGACTCAAGGGACCCTCTCTTATATCGCGCCACCCTTCCCTCGGCCGCGTTGACTTGCCGCACCGCGCAGCCTAAGATGCGCGTGTTCTAAAGCGCTTTGCATCCGCGCGCGTCGCCGCTTTCCCCGGCGGAGGAATTTGTGAGCGATTGGAGATTTGCTCAGAAGGATGTTTCCGAAGAGCTGGCACTCCTCCATCATTTTTCGATCAAGAAAAATCAAAATGGCGGCGAGATCTGCTTTATCATCACCGTGAAGGAATTCGTCGCGCCACCGCGAGGGCAGTTTGCGCGTTTTTTCGCGCAAGCCGATAAGCATGTCAATCAGAAGACGGCGCCGTTTCTCCCCACTGGCTGGGGCAATTCACTGCTCGACGCGCTCTCCGATTGCGCTCGAATCATTCGGGAGTTCCCTTACGAGGGTGAGGAAGCGGCTGCGGCCAAGGATTCGCCCGGAGCTCAGATTTAATCCCGGGCACGGATTTTTCACAATCGCGATTCCATTCGAAACTACGCAGCAACAGGGAAGGCAACTTTGCGAATCGCCAAAAAAGAGATGAAGCCCGGCGTCGCCGTCCTCGAGTTGAGCGGCCCGCTACAGATTGGCGTCGAATGCAAGCAACTCGAGCTGGCTTTCGACGAGCTCCTCCGTGAGAACCGCACCCGTGTCGTCCTCGATCTCTCGGGCGTAACTAAGCTCGACAGCGCGGGCCTGGGCAAAATCGTCAAGTGTTTCTCCATGGTGAGAAAGGTCGGCGGCTCGATTCGCCTTGCCGGCGTCACCGGCACGATGGATGGCGTCTTGAAAACAACGCATGCGGATCGATTCTTGAAGGTATACGCGACCGCGGCCGAAGCTTCCGAAAGTTTTTCAGATTCTGCCGAGCGACCCGCCAGCTAGCACACAGCTCTGCCATCCCGGGCTACCTGAGCGCCGGGTCTACTGGTTCCCCAGAAGAATACTCAGCAAATTCGCGAGTTGGGACTCCTGCCGGAGGACGATTTCTTGGTGCGCCTCGGCGCCATCGCTTGCGGTCAAGCGCGCGAGCTGCCCCGCCAGATTCTTCACCGCCACGTCCCGCGGCACGTACGTTCGATCCGAGGGCCTTACCGCTTCCCAACCCGATTCCGTTCGGCGCAGTTCCCAGCGAACCTTTTCGTGCCGCCGTCTCGTGTCGGTCCTGCCACCCGCAAGGGAGACTCTGGTCTCCAGTTGCAGCCGCGCCCAGCCGTGGTTCCGTTTGATTTCCAAGCGCTCTACGCTCAGCCGCTCAAAAATCACCACGGGCGTCTGAAGTTTTGAGGGATCGTTGGCGCGCAAGACGTTCCCCGCGGCATTGCTCAATTCCGAGATGCCCTCGGCGACTTCGTCGCGCGTCGGCTGTTTGTTTCCTGCTGCAAGGATGATGCTTTGCGGGACTTCAACGCCCGCAACCGGGGCCTCCGCTTCTTCAGGGGCCTTTGGCCCGTAGTTCACTGGCGTACGCTCCGAAACCGCTCTCGGCGGCCGATTGGGATCGGAAATGCCCGCAGCCGGCTGCTCTTCACTGACGGACGGCTCGACGCGCTGCCCGGTGGCCTTTGAAGCTCGCGGCGGCGCGGGCGTCTTTGCCGCCGTCAGAATCTCTTGACCTTGCACCTTGTAACGATAGAAGCGTGGTCTTCCGCGCCCCTTCCAATAGGGTCCGTCATAGTATTGCGTCTCCAATCCCGTGCGTACCAAACTGTAGAAGCTGTGCTGCACGGGATCCAGAATGATGCCCACGTGGCCCGGCCAGACAATCAAATCTCCAGGCTGCGGGATTTTGACGCGTTCAAAATTTTCGTCCCCGGCGTAAATATCGAACGAACTGACATAGGGATACTCAAAGCCCGCAACCAGATAAATCTGGTGCACCATGTGCGAGCAATCGTGCGTCCCGCGTATCGGCCGGTCCTGTTCCAACGCCGCGCCGACAATCGAGCGCCCCTCCGTCGCAGTCAATAGCCGGAAATTCTCCTCCGGCTCCAGCGTCGGAGTGGCGGTCTGTGCCCCTGCACCTGGGACTTGGGCGCAACAAGCGCCAATCAGACACACAGCCAGCGACAGTCCGTGCATCCTGCTCAAGCCAAATTTGCCTCTTGTTTGCCGCATCGCCAGCGCCTCTGGCTTCTTCACGTAGAAGTTGCCCTCTACCTAGGATCCACTTTGGGCTGGGAGTGGCAATAGAACTTGTCCTGAACGTAATCGGCCGATGGGCCAGTCTCTGGGCATTGGAAATCCGCTGGTTCTATGGCTGGATTCGAGAGGAGGGCTGCGGGCTCTGGGACCCTTCCTAGTTCACTGTTACTTGGACTGCTGTGCTGTGGCTGAGGTTGCCCGAAGTGCCCGTCACCGTGAGCGTGTACGCCCCTGCAGGTGTGCCTCCTGACGGTGCGGGCATTATGGTAAGTGAGGCCGTTTTGGTCGCCCCACCATAGGACGCAGTGACCGTGACGGACGTGGACGCGGTCACGTTACTGGTGCTCACCGTGAAGGTCGCGCTGGTCGCCCCCGTAGCGACACTCACGCTGGCCGGGACCGTCGCGGCGGACGCGCTACTCGAGAGATAGACAACCACACCGCCGCTGGGCGCGGAGGCACTCAGAGTCTCCGTTCCGGCAGAGTTGGACCCGCCGTTGACGCTGGTTGGATTGACCGCTATCGAGGAGAGCGTTGGCGACCCCGGCCCCGGTGGGGTGCCGCTGCTGTACGTGCCAGTGCAGGAGTGAGCGCAGAGCGAAACGGCGAGGAGTCCCGCCGCGGCGGCAAGCGCGGGTCGCTGGCGAAAAGTGCGGCCCACATTGCAAACCATAAGCAAGATTACAAGCCCAGCGAAGCACGCCGCCAACACAACTCGTGGAGGCGTCGGTGGCGCAAGCCGCGGCAAAACCAGCGGCGGCGACATCGTGCGTGCCGTCGTCGTCAATGTAACCGTGGCAGTCGCCGCATTCGTTCCATCAAGTGTCACTGTCGGTGGCGAAACTGTGCACGTCGCTGCCGCCGGCGCGCCTGTGCAGTTCCACGTCACCGTCTGTTTGGAACCATGCTGGGGCGTGGCGGAGACCGTGAAGCTCGCCTGCTGTCCCGCCGTAATAGTCGCAGTGGACGGCGTCGCGGAAACGCCGTAGTCCGGCGAACAGCTCGCTCCCGCCAGCGAACCAAGAGCCAAGCACAGGTCCAGCCGCCCGTGGCCCATGCCCGGGTCAGTAAGAGGCACCGCCTGGGCTACCGCAGTGGCCGCCCCAGGTTCGTCAATGGTGCTCTTCAGGTTTCGCAACAACGCCGCCCCTCCCGAAACAAATGGCGCACTGAACGAAGTTCCCCATCCGGCCGCATACGTATCAAAAGGATAAGTTGTGACAATGGATTCGCCTGGAGCTGCCACCCACACAATCGCGTTCCCATAATTCGAGAAAGAGGATCGCGTATCCTGGTTGGTTGTTGACGCCACTCCCATCACATCGGTTTGCAGCGCCGCAGGATACACAATCTCCTGCATGCCATCGTTCCCCGCCGACGCCGCGCAGATCACCGCGGACTGGTTGGCGTAGTCGAGGGCCTTCTGCAGTTCCGTCGAGCTCGTTTTGGTGTCGAAGCTCATGTTGATCGCGTTAGCCCCGTTCTGCACGCCGTAGTAAATCGCCCGCAGAATGTCGGCGAGGGAAGCGGTCCCGTCCGAATGAAAGGCCTTCAGGGGCAGAAGCTGCGCTGTTGGAGCCACCAGGTGGATGATGCCCATCACCATCGTCCCGTGGCCGAATGCCGCGTATTGATTGCTTCCGTCAAGAATGGCCGCCGAGGACTGATCCAGGATCGCGGCACTGGATTGGTTCACTTTCGCTGGTGACGGGCAGCTCGTGCTGCTGCAGGTGGGAGGCGGCGGAAAACTCGGGGGCAGATCGTTCAGTTCAGAGCCACCCACTTGGTTCCGCGTAAAATCGTAACCCGCGAGCAGGACAGGCTTCAGTACCGGGTGCGTGGGATCCACTCCCGTGTCGATGTCCGCAACAATGCCCGTGCCCGACACATGGAACGTGTTTTGCGCATTCTGGATTTCCACGATGGACGCCGCTGGTTGATTCGCGTAGCTGTTCCACACATCCGTCCCGTAATAAGGCACGGGAGTTCTGTCTGACATGAGTGTGCTGGGAATTGGCGTGGGAACCAGGTTCAGCCCGCCGATCAAACTGAGCACCTGATCAACCTCGGCATCCACGAATCCGGTCAAGCCGGTCAGAGGATTGCTCAGGAGACCAATGAAAGTCGTTGGATCAAGCGGCGTAGTCACGAGGAAGACTTGGCCCAATGTGCCGTCCAGCGGACCAACCACGGTGCAAGTTGTCGGAAGGGCGCAGAAGGTCTGGAGCGCTGAGAGGCCAGCCGTCGTTCGAACGATTACCCCGGTGTCAGCTTTTGCCGGCGTGGCCCAGAGCAGAGCCAGCAACGCACCGGCAATCCACATTCGGTGTTTCACTGGTTGGCCCTCTTTTCTAGCAGGCGACGACATTCCCGCGGCGCGCCACGTTCCGTCTCAATTCCTGAGCTCTCCCTTGGTTTTTTCATTTTCTGGAAGAAGTGGCTTCTACGCATGGAGATCTCCCTCAAATCCGGCAACCGCGCCCCCACCGACAACTAACTTTTCAATGTCAAGGGGTTCCGGCCCGTCCACGCGGTCCGCCACGCCGTCGAAGGCAGACCGCGCCTCTCTGTCCGGTCCTGCCCATGTAATAAGGGGGAGACGGCCACCAAAAAATAGTGGGAAAAATCAGTAAAAGCGGCTCCGGTAAGGACCTGGTTTCATCGCCTCCACATCCAAGATGTGTCTGTAAACTATTGTTTCTAAATATCTTACGATAAGAGCAAGCGACTTTTGCCCTTGGCAAGGGTTTTAACAAGAGTAGTGCGGCTCCAATTGGCGATGGGCCGTACCAACTTAAGACCCGAGAACGCCCAGCAAACGCCAGAAAGGTGAGAATCATGCGTATCGCGCGCTTAATCTGTTCTTTGCTTCTTATAGTCGGCCTATTGGCGATACCGGTTCAATCCCGAGCACAAGTTGCTGTCGGCATCTCTGTTCGGATTGGTCCTCCAGTATTGCCAGTTTACGTACAGCCCATTTGCCCCGGGCCCGGCTACATTTGGGTCCCTGGTTATTGGGCTTACGGTCCGGACGGCTATTTCTGGGTTCCAGGCACGTGGGTATTCCCGCCGGAAGTCGGTCTGCTCTGGACTCCAGGCTATTGGGGATGGGAAGACGGCTTTTATGCATGGTACCCGGGCTACTGGGGACCGGAAGTCGGCTTCTATGGTGGCATTAACTACGGCTTCGGCTACACCGGCGTCGGCTTCTTCGGCGGCTACTGGAGAGGCGCCACGTACTACTACAACCGCTCCGTGACCAACGTTGACGTCACGGTTGTACGCAACACCTACAACACGACCGTCGTCAACAACAACACCACGATCAACCGGGTCAGCTTTAATGGTGGCGCGGGCGGAACAACCGTTCGTCCAACGTCTCAGGAACTGGCTGCGGCTCGCGGGCATCATATCCCGATGACCTCTGAGCAAACGCAACATCAACAGGCCGCCAGCTCAAACCGCACTTTGCTGTCTTCGGTCAATCACGGCCGGCCAGATGTTGCCGCCACTCCGCGGCCTGGCCAATTCAACCGCCGCGGCGCGGCGGAAACTGGCAGACCTATCGCCCCGAACCGCCCTCTCGAAAATCCGAGGGAAACAAATCGTCCGGGGAAACCGCCGGCGAATAACGGGCGTACGTTTGAAGACCGTCCTCGCTCCTCGCGGCCGTCGAATGTCCCGCGCGTCAATCCTGGGCTGGAGCAGAAGCAACAAAGAGAAATAGAAAAGATGCGCCAGCAGCAGGATGCGGACCGCCAGAAGGTGCAGCAGCGGCACGTCCAGGAGCAGCAAAAACTGGAACGGCAGAGGCCGGATCAACGGCAGCAGGAGCAGCTCCAGCGTCGCCAGCAACAGCAACTGGGGCAAATGCAGCAGAAGCACGCTCAGCAGGAGCAGAAACTGCAAGAACGCCAGCAAAGAGACGTGCAAAACCAAGAGAAGAAACAACCAAAGAGCGACCGCCCTCCAGGGCATCAACAATAACAACAGAACACGAAGGCCGGACCCTTGGGTCCGGCCTTCTCTAATCACAGAATAGTTGACCTTCGCCGACCCTCACCGGCACCGACGGCGGCGTTCGAACGCGTTGAAACCGCGCCGCACGCCGCGTTCTCGCCGTCTTTGAAATGATTCGGGTCTTGCGTCGGGCTACGCGCTGCCGATGGCCCGTTTGAGCACTTCGCGCGAAATATTCGCGCCGCTCACCACCAGCGCAACGTGATCGCCGCAGCCGCTGCTCGATTTCAGCAGCGCCGCCGTGCTCGCGGCTCCCGCGGGCTCTGCCAGCACGTGCTCTTCGAGAAGCAGCGCTTCAATCGCTTGCAACATCTGCTCCTCACTCACCAGCACTACGTCATCCACGAGGCTCTTCACGTCGCGCACGTTCGCCGCCTCCGGCGTCCGCGTCGCCAATCCATCGGCAATCGTGTCACACGTTTCGGTGCTTACGACTCGGTCTTTTTTCCAGGATAGGTAGTACGCCGCTGCGCGTTCCGCCTGCACCCCGATGATTTTCACTTGCGGAGCGATCTGTTTCGCCGCCGCGGCGATCCCGCGAATCAGCGCCGTATCCCCCATGGGCACAAAGATCGCCGTGGTCTCCGGAAGCTGCTCCAGGATTTCACACCCAATCGTCGCGGGACCGGCAAGCAAATCCGCGTCGGTCGCGTCGTTCAAAAAATAAATCCCCGGTTGCTTCGCATATCCCGCGGCCAATTCGAACGCCGACGCCGGATCCGCGTCCGCGCTTTCGACAATCGCCGCTCCCAGCGCGTCAATCCGCCCGCGCTTCACCGGATTGCACTTCGCAGGCAAAAAGATCCTGGCCCTGATTCCGAACTCTTTCGCCGCATAAGCCACCGCCGCCCCGTGATTCCCGGTGCTGGAAGCCACCACTTCGCGCACCTCTCCCTGTTTCATCCTCTGGGCAAGCGCCCATAGCGCGCCGCGCACCTTGAACGATCCCGTCGGCAGCTCGGTTTCCAGTTTCAAATAAACATTTCTGCGCGCCGCCGCGCTCAGATACGGCGCCGCCACCAGCCGCGTCCGCGCAAACTTCTCCGCCAGAAATTTTTGCGCTTCCCGAATTGTGGATATGCTCGGTCGTATCTGCGCCGCGCCCGTGCTCGCCGCTGAACTCATCCCGCCACCTCCGCTGCCCCCTCTCTCTTGTTTCACCGTTCCTTGTCCCGACTGGATGTACGTTTCCAAGTCGTCCATCATACTCTGGATTTGCGCGTTGACCCCGACCTTGTCGGGGTCACACTGGAAATGTCTAGCGATTGCGTCCGTCGACGGCTGGCGAAATCTCCCACCGGACAGGACACAACTACGTCATACAATTACGAATTTGTAGTACAATGAGGCATGCGCTCTGCAATTCAAGCAAGACTGGATGACCGATCGCGAAAGAGGCTGGCAGTCCTGGTCCGCGAATTGGGCTGGACTCCTTCGCAGGTCGTAAGAGAAGGCCTGCGCATTCTGGAAGCGAGCTACTTGCGCAGGAAGAGACGAGGGGTCATCGGTTTGGGAAGGTTTTGCTCTGGTGTCTCCGACCTGGGCTCGAACAAGAAACACTTGCGGGACTTCGGTAGGTGAAGCCGGTCCTGCTCGATTCCGGTGTGATCGCGCGCCCAGCAGGCGCCTTGCCCCTCAGGCTCTAGCGTTGATTCCTCACGTGGACCGTAACCGCTGAGGAGGTAGTGGTGTTACCGGCTGCGTCGCGGGCAACACCAGTCAGCGTGTGAACCCCATTCGCGACGCTTGCAGTGTTCCAGCTAATAGCGTAGGGCGCAGCGGTGACTTCGGGGCCGAGGTACAGGCCGTCGACTTTGAATTGCACTCCGACGACCCCCACGTTATCGGTCGCGCTGGCGGAAATGGTGATGGTGCCCGAGACCATCGCACCAGAGGCAGGTGCCGTGATGGAGACGCTCGGGGGGACGTTATCCACGGTCACACTCACGGGAGCGGCGGTACCGATGACTCCGGCGGCATCGCGGGCAACGGCGCTAAGAACGTGTGTGCCGCCCGCACTGAAAGTTGTGTTCCATAAGGTGAGGTAGGGAGCCGCGATGACCTCAGCGCCGAGGTTGGCGCCGTCAAGTTTGAACTGGACGCCAGCCACGCCCGTGGCATCGGTGGCGTTGGCATCCACCGCAATGGTGCCGCCAATGATCGCACCAGAGGCGGGTGACGTGATGGAGACCGTCGGCAAGGCTATCGGCGTCATCAAAAAAGCGCGCTGTCCGCTCGAGTTCGCGTTGTTGCCGATTCCTGCGATTTGCCCGGCATCGTTGATCGCTGACCCGAGGAGTGAGGACCAACCAGAGCTGTCCGGTGTCGAAAACGCATAGAAGAGGACGGCCCCGTCAAGAAATGTGTATTCTTGGTCGCAAACAACGCTGTCGCAAGATGTCCAGCCCTTGCCGAGGATGTGGCCCGATCTATTTATGGCGATCGCTGTACTGAAACCCATGGGCAGCACCCCGAAACTGATGTCTTTCGATAGGCTGCCTGAGATCATGATAGCGTCATCGCTGACGAGCATACCGCCATTCCAGGCCCAGGCCTCGCCAACGATCTCAGCGCTATCGTTCATGGCGTAGGCTGCGCACTGAGATCCGTTGCCGTAGTAGCACTGCGGAATGGGGAGAGGCTGCATTGTGCCGTTGCTGTACAGCGAGGCGAAACTCGAATCACTGACGAGTATCTGCCCGGACGCGTTGATGCTGACAGCGCTCACAGCTCCCAGGTCGGTCATAACACCCGCCGCATAAAGGAACGCGTGGCTCGTGCCATCGGCTAGATCGGAATTCCCCACGATTTGACCCGAATCGTTAATCGCGATGGCGTGGCTATTCAGGCCACCTAGCGTTCCAAGGTCGGTCATGACGTTGTTGCTGTACAGGAAGGCGTGGACGTAGCCGCTGGCAATTTGCGAGTTCCCGACGATCAGTCCGGCCTTGTTAATGCCGGTGGCCTTGCTGTTTAGGCCGCCTAACGTGCCGAGGTCGATCACCTGGCCGTTGCGGAATAGCGCCGCATGGAAGTTCCCCGCGCCGCTTGGCGACCCACCAACTACGTCCCCAGCAGCATTCATCCTGACCGTGCTGACCGAGTCACCATCAAAACCCCACGTGGGGCCATCACCAGGTGTCGTAACCGGACCCAAGTCCGTGATCGTGTAGCCACTAGGTTGCTGCGCCCTTGAGGTCGGTGCGAATGCAGCCGCTACTAGAAAACTCAGGTGGAACGCAACCCTTGCGAACGACGCAGAGGTCTGATGTTTTCTCATAATTCTCTCCATTGCTACACATATAAAAATTTCAACCATGGCGCCAGTATAGTAATCTCTTGCTGGCGCTGCCCTAGTCGGGCAGTTTCGTGCGCTTGCTGACGTATAGGTCTCGGCCGCCTGCAAAGCCCGGGAGGTCAGTGCGATCTGAGGCGAAGTAAAGCTCCTTGCCGTCCCAGGAGAGCGTCGGACTCCCGTCGAAAACCGGGGAGTTGACGAATACAACTGTCCCGGAAGGATCGACAGGAGCCCAGGAAGGACAGGTCGTTGGAGGCAGCAGGGAGTTAAGTATTGCAGCGACGTTTTCTTTCCACTCACAGTTGATGGGTACCGGTGAAAGCCAGTTTTGATCCTGAGTCGCGGCACGAGTGGAAACCCACAGGTTCTGGAACGCAAGGCTTCCCGCGCGGCCGGAGGAGAAGATCATTTCCAGTCCGTCACGTCGCCGGATGGCCATTCGCGTGTCGCCGCCAGGAGCCGAGTTCGGGTTCAGTGCCACGACAAGTGTCCCCGATCCCCAGAGACCTTGCGTATTGCAGCTGGCTAGGTCTGCGTCGCAAGTACTGACATAAGTGGCGGCGAAAGCAATCTGGCCCGGTTTCGGGCTTTGTGCGAAGTAAAGAAAGAGGTTGCCAATTTCGTCCTCGAATAAGTCGGGACCGGCAGTATCGTGGCCGGCCAGATTAATGGCGCAGCCAAGGTTAATGGGTGCCTCCCAGCCAAAGTCATCGCCCGCGTCTTGCCGGTGCGTGACCCACAGTTCTCGCACGGTTCCGTTATTGCAGCCACCCGAGCGGTTACTGTTGAAGAAGAGCCAGTGGCCATCAGTCGTCAGTTTGGGAGTGGAGTCCTCTGAGGAGCTGTTAACTGAGCAGTTGTTAAGGTCCGGGCACAGGTTCTGGGGAGTCTTCCAACAATCGTCTAAACTGTCGCGTTTGGAAAACCAAAGGTCGAAGTCTCCCAAACCGCCGGGCCTATTCGAGGCGAAGATTAGCCTTAGGCCGTCTTTGGAAATGGTTGCATGTGTGTCGGTGAACGACGAGTTCACGGCGGCAAGACAAGCGGTGCCGTCGCTCAGTACAATGGCGTTGAGATTGGTAGGTGCTGACCACGCGGAGAAGATCTGCGCTCGGGCAGGGAACGCAGATGAACCCACCCCGATAAAAATAATAAATACCGTAAATCCGATGGACCATTTGTTCCTCATGTTTTCCTCCAATCTGATGCCAGCTTTCTAGAGTGACTGGCGTTTGGTTGGGAAGCCTCGCGCGTCTTCGGCAGGAGTTCAATGGGGCGAAGGTAACCTCTGGCTAGCGAAAATCTAACGGACTAATTCTTTGAAAACAGACCGCTTAACTGCTAAATCGCGCACCTGTGCTAGCATTACGACAGGTTCTCAGAGTCATGCAGCCAAGCCCATCATCGCCCCGGGTTCGCTTCGGCGCATTCGAACTCAACCTGCAAAGCGGCGAACTGTTCAAGCACGGCCGAAGGATCAAGCTACAAACTCAGTCGTTCCTAATTCTGGCGTCGTTGTTGGAAAGACCCGGCGAGGTTTTGACCCGCGACGAACTCTGCCAGAGGCTGTGGCCCTCGGATGTTTTCGTGGATTTCGAAGTCGGATTAAACGCTGCCATCAATAGGCTTCGAGATGTCTTAGACGATTCTCCCGAGAAGCCTCGCTTCATCGAAACTTTGCCTCGGCGTGGCTATCGCTTCATTGCTCCGTTGCAGCAAGAAAGTCTGGAGAGGATACCGCCGCGCGTGCGTTCCCTCGCTGTTTTGCCACTTGAGAACCTGACCGGCGACGCCGCTCAGGAATACTTTGCGGATGGCATGACAGACGCCCTGATTACGCGGTTGGCACAAATCGGAGCTCTGCGAGTTATCTCCCGCACGTCTGCGATGCACTACAAGGGGACGCACAAGAAGCTGCCGGAGATTGCGAGCGAGCTAAACGTGGATGCCGTCGTGGAAGGCAGTTTTGCGCGTTCCGGATCGCAGGTACGCATCAATGCGCAGTTGGTTCACGCTCGTACCGACCAGCATTTGTGGGCCAGACAGTATGAGAGGGAATTGACAGACATTCTGGTGTTGCAGGCGGATGTGGCGGGCGCCATCGCGGATGAGATTCGCATCACGCTCACACCGCAGGAACGGACGCGCCTGGCGAGTGCCCGCACTATCGAGCCGGAGGCTTATGAGGACTACCTTCGAGGCCGCTTCTACTGGAACAAGAGGACTCCCGAAGGACTGAAAAAAAGCCTCGAGTATTACCGTTCTTCCCTGGAAAGGGATCCCAGTTATGCCTTAGCGCACGCCGGATTGGCCGAATGTTACAACATGATGGGCTACTGGGGCGTGCTTTCCCCGCAAGAGGCATATCCCCTCGCAAGGTCCGAAGCCAGAGCAGCTGTGGAGTTTGACGAATCCTCTGCAGAGGCACACACCGCTCTCGGGTGGACCCTCTTCGCGTACGACTGGAATTGGCCCGAGGCCAAGAAGGAGCTGGACCGTGCGGTTCGATCGAATCCCGGTTATGCAACGGCCCGGCAATGGTTGTCGCACTACTGGATTTATCTGGGAAGGAAACGTGAGTCCCTCGATTGCGTTAAACACACGCTGGAGCTGGACCCCCTCTCCCTGGTGATGAATTCAAACGCCGCATTCATGTATTTTTTTGCGCGCGACTTTGATGCGGCAGTGGAGCGGGCGCGCAAGACCATCGAACTCGACCCGCATTTTGCTCCGCCTTATTTATGCTTGGGGCAAGCCCTGGAACAAAAGGCTCTGTTTCCCGAAGCAATCCAAGCATTCGATAGAGGCGTGGTTCATTCTGAACGTGCCCCTTTCATGCTCGCCGCGTTGGGGCACGCGTATGCCGCGTCCGGGAATAGAAGCGCAGCCCTGGCAAGCCTGAAAGACCTTGAGGAGCTTTCTCTGCGGCGCTATATCTCGCCTTACTACTTCGCCGTCCTATCGGCGGGCTCAGGAGAAGCGGAAAACTCACTGACCTGGTTGGAGCATGCGCTGGAGGACCGCAGTACCTGGCTAACGTGGTTGAAAGTCGATCCGCGCTTTGATGCTTTGCGGGGGCAGCCGCGGCTCCAGGCGCTGCTTTGCAAGATCGGCCTCTCTTCCTGAATGCTTGCACAGGCTGTACGGCTCGACGCCGGTTTTTGTCTTTTTTAGATTGCCCGCACCTGCCGCTTCCTCTCCAGCCACGCCGCTACCGCGGCGAACCCCAGGTAGAGAACAAGCAGCAAGACAGCGGCCGCGTTCGGGCTTCCAGGGGGAGCGCCGAAAAATAAAATCCAGTGCACCGCCAGCAGAACAATTCCAAAGATCGGCATTCCGTACTTTCCGAAGAAACTCTCACTTCTCGTCGAACGCATATAAATCCACATTCCCCCAAATAGAATCGCCGCTTCCAATGCGAATGTCGGCATCGGATAATTCCACAGGCCCAAACCCACCTTGTGCGTGTCGTCATACAGCGGAAGATCCGGACGATGAACCAACAAGTCGAGAATCCAGTGGGAGAAAACTGCGAGCGCCAGAAAAAGAGCCAGCCTGTCCCGATTTGCGGAGCGCTGTGAAATGAACAATCGATAGCCTAAGAAAACTAGGGCGGACCAAACCACTGCGGCAACGAGGCTGTGGGTATACGGCATGTAGTACAGATCGAACGGATTCGTAGCCGTAATCCCGGGAACAATCCGTACCTTTTCAATACCCAGCAGGATCAGGATGGACCACAGGATATCCACGAACTGAACGGCAAGAAATAGCAGCCAAAGGGGTAACCGCCGCTCGACGCCCTTGCACGCGAAACTCACACCATAGTGTCCAGCGAACATTTCGTCGTCAATATCACAACCCTTTCTCCCATTTCAAGAGGCCGCGCATTTGTGGCAGCTTGCATCGCCCCACCGCCGCAGTGCCGACTCTCAAGCCGGCTTCGACGGTCAGCCGCAAACCGATGGCTTTGGTGACTGCGACTAACGTGGACAACCTAGGATTGCCGCGCGCCGACAAGGCTCTATATAGGCTCTCACGCTCGACGCCGGCGGCCTTGGCGACTTTGGCGATGCCCCGCGCCCGCGCGACATGCCGCAACGCAATCAGAAGAACCCGGGGTTCATCCTCATCTTCCAAAGCAGCATTGAGGTACGCGGCGGCAAACTCCGGGTCTTTCCTGAGCCGTCGAACGATGGTCTCGTCGTGGGAGACACTGGTCTTGCGTTTCATGAGGTTCCGGTCCTTTGTAACTTATAAATTACAGCGCCGCAAGTAGCAATGGCTGTCCGTGTTCCTGCTTTCTCAAAGACCCGCTGCTGCAGCTAAGGTTTGCGTCCTTCTCGATTCATTCCACAGATGAATGTACGGCTCCAGCTCCTTCATCATTTTTTGAAATTGCGCGAGGTCCAGCGATTGCGCGCCGTCGCTGATGGCTTTCTCCGGCGCGGGATGCACTTCCACGATCAAGCCATCGGCGCCGATCGCCACGCCCGCGCGCGAAAGCGCCGGCACCAGGCTGCGCCTCCCGGTCGCGTGGCTCGGATCCAAAATCACCGGCAGGTGCGTCAATTCATTCAGCGCGGGAATCGCCGTGATATCGCAGGTGTTGCGCGTCACCGTTTCGAACGTGCGAATCCCCCGCTCACAAAGCAATACTTCGGAATTCCCGTGCGCCGTGATGTATTCCGCGGACATCAGCAATTCTTTCACCGTGCTGCTCAGACCGCGCTTCAGCAGCACCGGTCGTCCGCATTTTCCCAGCGCCTTGAGCAGCATAAAATTTTGCATGTTTCGCGCGCCCACTTGCATCACGTCCGCGTACTGTGCGACCAAATCAACGTCGCGGTCGCTCATCACTTCCGTGATGATCGCCAGCCCCGTCGCTTTCTTCGCCTTCTGCAGCAGTTTCAATCCTTCTTCTTCCATTCCCTGAAAATCGTACGGAGAAGTCCGCGGCTTGAACGCTCCGCCGCGCAGCATTTTCGCGCCCGCTTTCGCCACTCCCTCCGCCGCTTGCATGATCTGCTTTTCCGATTCCACCGAGCACGGGCCGGCCATCACCACAAACTCGTCCCCGCCGATTTCCGTCCCGTTCACGCGAATCCGCGTTTTCTCCTTGCGAAACTCCTTGCTCACAAATTTGTACGGCGCGGAGATTCGAACGACCTTCTCCACCTGCGGCAGCGCCTCGACCGATTCCATGCACGCCGTCACGTCACCTACGCCTACCACGCCGATCACCACGCGCTCCTCCCCTTCGATGGAGTGCACCTTGTAGCCGAAGTGCTCCACTTGCTTTCGAACCTCGTCAATCTCTTCCCGCGTCGCGTGCAGTTTCATCGAAATGATCATGGTTTGACCCTCCCACCTTCCTTCTCGTTCTCTTCAAAAAAAGATTTTCCAAAAATAAAAAAGCCCACTCGCTGCGAGTGGGCCGAATCTCTCTTTGTGTTGCTTAGCTTACAGAAACGCCCCTCGCCACCTAGTTGGGTGGAACCCAAAATCGAAACCAATACGAGTAGGCCGTTGGAATCATGCGCAGTAGTCTATTTCGTCCCGCTCCCGGATACAACAGTTTCTTTCAGCCGCCCGGCACGCCGCCAAATTCCGCGCGGGCTTCAGAAAAAAAGAACTGCAATGCGATATCGCGCGAAACCGGTGGCTCCGCCGGCGCGGCACGCTCCCACCGCTGCCTTGTTGCTTGCGCGGTTCCGAATCTTCCGCTCAACCTCTTCCGAAAATTTGCCCAGGTCGGGCGTTTCGAACCGGATCATGGACCTGGCCCCCGTGCCCGCAAGCCCTGCCTCTGTTTCGCAGGTTTTCCGGGCATCCTCGCTCGCCTCGGCCACACGTACTCCCATCCGGCTGAGCAACGAGGCCACTTTCTGTTCCTGCTGCTCCAAACTCAAAATCGCAACCAATTGCGAAAAGTCCTGGACGGCAAACAGGCCTCCGGTCCCTCGCACCGCAGCGATTCCCACGGAAGTGAGCCGCGGGTCAAGGATGTTTTTTCGATGGCCGGGAGAATCCATCCAACCGGCATGAATGGTTTGGGGATTCGAGCCGATGGCAATGTTCTCCGCGATGGCGCCGAACCGCGCGCCAGCTTCGGCCAGGCGCTCCTCCAGCTTCGGTTCGCTGGGGAGTTGGTGTTCGAGCATATTCAGATTGACCATGCGCAGCGCGTGCTGGCGGGCCGCTTTGAAGAGCGCGTTATCCCACTGAAGTTCGGCAAGGCCTTGCGCCGTGCGCTCGCGGTTCAGGGCTTCGAAGAGCTGCCGCTCCGAATCGTTCCTCTGCAACTGGGCGTTGGAGCTTGCAGCGAAAAACAGAAAAAACGCGGCCGGAAAAATTTTAACATTGCTTAAGGCGGCAGCGAGAAACTTGAAAGTTCTCATGCCACCAGCGATTAGCCGCGGACGCGGACAGCGCTGAAGCTGAGAACCACATGGCCCCCGGCGGTGGGACGCCCGAAGCTCAGCATCGGGCTGAAACGCGAGAAGAGCAGCATCTGATCGAGCTGGCGCCGGAGTTCCGGGCTGCTCGGGCCGGAGATAATCTGGTAGTCGGTCATGTGGCCCCGGGCGTCCACCGTGACGTCAAGCAGCAGGCCGTGGGGCAGCGAAAGTTCGAGGTCGTGCTGTTCCGGAGCCCAGGATTGCGGATAGTCGGAGATAGAAACGAGCTCGGCCGGGCGCATCAGATTGATGGGCACATCGTTCTGCACGGCGCGCACGGTGATTCCCGGCACGATCATCTGGAAGACCAGCACGAAAACGAGAATGGCGGAAAAGAAACCGCCGGTCGCGGGAACGGTGAGGGGGCGGAAAACATTGTCGAGCAGAATTTCCGCGCGATCCTTCACGCGGCGCACGCGGCTTGGCCAATCCTGCAACTGCTGCGCCTGAGCGGCGGCGACCTTGATGCGAATGGCAAGACCCGCGGGCGGAACATTCTTCGGCACACGCGACAACAACACCGCCAGCTTGCGGAATTTCTCGAGCTCCGCGCGGCAGCCGTTGCAACTTTCCAGATGTTCGCGAACCGCGATGCGTTCTTTGACGCGAGCTGCACCCGTCAGAGCATCATCGAGATATCCCGCCAAATTCTTTCGTACCGTTGTGCACTTCATGGGAGACCCTCGCCCGCGGGGCTGGCCCGCGGGGACTTACACTGTGGAGAAACTACAACCCGGCGCGCCGCCGAGAATGCATCACCGAACGGCGACGGCTGCGGCTCGGCGACGGAACCGTGCGAAGCCGTGGACGCGTGGCCGCTCTGAAGATGCCGCCCGTTGAGGAGCGGCTCGAGAATTTCTTTCAAGGCGCGGCGCCCGCGAAGAATCCGCGACTTCACCGTGCCCACGCTGCAGTCCAGAACTTCCGCCACTTCTTCATAACTAAGCCCTTCGAGGTCGCGCAAAATCACCGCGGTGCGAAATACATCCGGAACGTGCCGCAAAGCCCGGTGCACCGCGGCTTGAATTTCCAGGGCGGCAAGCTGCTCGAAAGGCGTCGCGCCGAGATCCTGGACCTCGATGTGAGCCTGCCCTTCCTCCAGCCCGGCATCGATCGAAACATTCTTCTGCAAATGCCGCTTGAACCAGCGCTTGTGATTCAGCGCTTCGCGAATCGCGATGCGATAGAGCCACGTCTTCAACGAGCTTCCCCGGCGGAAATTCCGTATGCCGCGGAAAGCCTTCAAGAAAACTTCCTGCGCGCCGTCGGCGGCGTCGGAAGTGTCGCCGAGCATGCCGAGGATCAGGTTATAGACCGGCCCGTGATAATGGGTGACGAGCCAGTCGAAGGCCGTCTCCGAGCCTGCTTGCAGCTCGTGGACGAGTTCGGCTTCGTCGCGGCCCCAAGAAAGGGCGCTAGCCCAATCGGACACTGCCGGCCTTTCCGACCCGATGCTGGTGCGCGGGTCTCCCTGCTCTGTCAGGCACGGCCCCGAGCAAGTCGGGGTAAACCGCTAACCGGGGACAACGTCGCGCAATCCCCGTTGACCGCTTCGCGGTCACCAGAAACCACGTCCGCTCTCTATTCTTAGACACCGGGAGGAGCGGAGATGTTTCCCGTACAGCCAACACTTGTGCCTGGCTATGACCAATTGTGGCACCAAGAACTGACCACCGCAATGGGACGGATAGAGAACCGGGTTTCGCGGCTCGCCATCGGAGTCCATGAGATCCCACTCTGGATTTGAGGAGAGATCCTTTCCGACAAGGTCGGAATGTTCCATCGTCGCGATGCTCGCCTGGACAGATTTCCTTGTCGGAAATGAAGAGAAAGTAGGTCCCTCGGCTCCCGATGGTCGCTCGGGACAGACATGCTTCGTCGCATGTCTGGTTAACCATATCCCCACCCCCGGGGTTTTTGTAAGTGCGGATTCTAAAGAGGTTATAAGTCCTTTGTTTCCCGCAGATCCGAGGGGTGCTCGTAAGTGCGGATTATAAAGGAGTTGCGGGAGGGGGGTCTCGGAAGTGCGGATTCTAAAGAGGTTAGTGGTGAGTGGCGAGCGACGAACTATCAGGGAAGAACGAAATGACAAGGAGTTTTCACCACCCCGACCGCGTCGGGGCAGGCGCCGGACACAGAGGGCACAGAGATGAGGAGAGGAGGGGGAGAAGAAGACACGGTTGAAAGTCGAAGGTTGAAAGTCGAGGGTCAATCCAAGAGAAGAAGAATCTAACGCAGAGACGCGGAGCGCGCAGAGATTACGCGGAGATGCGGCTTGCGGTGCGGGACGGCCGAGTTGGAGGCTCAATGTCAAGCTTTATGTTACCACACCGGCACTATACTTGTCAAGGAATAGTTGGGATTTTTGGAAGTAATTGAAAGGGAAAGAGATAGGGGCTGGAGGTTAGACGGAGCGCGCAGTCGGTGCTAGGGATGGGCCACCCAGAGGCGTCTCGGGGGATCGCGAATGGGCCGCTCGGCCCGGCTGGGGCGTCGTGAGTCATTGGCTGGAACATTGGAATACTCGGGAGTTTGATTCTATGTGTCCAGCGGATTAACCTGATATTGTTAGTTATGTTTGGTTATGTGTTGTCCTGAGAGATCCGGGAATGGTGGCAAAAGCAAATGCCAGAGGTTGTCCAGGACCCGACAGGGATGGAGGTCGTTCTTACCGATGAGTGCTGGAAACATGTCGCTGCACATCACCCGGAAATGCGCGAGTTCAAAGGACTTGTCCTCGACACTATTCAGCGACCTGATGCAATTTATCGAGGAAAGAGAGATCCAACGCGGAGGATTTACAAGAAGAATTATTTTGAAGTAGCGGGAGTGGGAAATTCCCTAGACCTTCTCGTTTTCGTGGGTGACGCCGATAGGTACGTTGCGACCGCGTACTTCTGCGCTTATTCGGTCCGAATGTTAGGTGTACTGATATGGCCTTCGAATTAGTCCAGAAATTCAAATTCGAAAGGGTGGACTATAGCTACAATCGCGAGAGCGACGTCCTGGACATTTCTTTCGGTCCCCCTGCCCCCGCTGTCGCATTGCAGGTTGAAGATTGGTTGGCGATTCGAATACAGCTTGATCCGCCTAACTTACAAGGTATGACGATTGTCGGGTTTAGGAAGATTTTTGAGAAGATTAACAGGTACGCGGAAAAAGAGCTCCCCCGACGGATGAAGAGACTTGTTAGCGTCTCTCTGGAAATGTCGATCTCATACGACGACCAGACAGATACGCTTATTATGCGCTGGGAGGAAAAGCTGTCCGGTTGGCGTTGGCTGAGTAAGGGGCTCTTGAAACGCAAGCGACAAAAACCCTCAATTTTCGAAGCTCTATCGAGAGAGCCGTTCGATTCCTTGCGGACAGTGTACGTGGAAAAGGCCCTTCCTTCCAAAGAGGTCGTAGGCCTTAAAATATTTGAGTTCACTAAGTGCGGTCCTGCCGCCATCGAAGCATTCCTTGGCGCTATTGTCGACACGATCTTCGATCCAAATACCAAACATGATGAGAACGCTCATTTAATTACCAATGCCTTGATTCAACGCTTAGATTGGACAAGATTTGCATCGCTGGGGGCTTCCTGACCAGTGACCCATGCGGCAACTCGATCTTGCTAAGTCGCGGCGTCTAAGCCGCCCACTACGCAAGGGTGTCTTGGCGGATCGCGTGTTGGCCATCCTCCAAATTAGAGTAGGAGGCTAGCGAAAGGCACCCTCATCCAGCGGCTTCTTTATGGGTCGAGGCCCGGCCACCCGCCCCGTTGGATGGGCATTCAAAACAAAAGAGTTAAGGGATTTCGCAACGGCATCCCGCGGCCATTTATATAGGCGAAGCGGCGCTGCGCGCGCATCGTGTTGGAAATAGAGGCTTAATCCAGCGGCTATCCGGTCAGCGGCAGATGATCCAACAGCCGTCCAACGGCAAACCCTTTGCTGCTTATTTCCTACCTCTTATTCTCACCGGGTGACAGCGCGCCCAAAGGCTGCATCATCCGCATCAAGACGCCACCCGTCACAGTAATCCTGATCTGCGTCGACTTCTGAGAGAGCCAAGAACGATCAGCGCGCGAGCGACCCAAAGGATCGCACCTTCCCTCCAATTCGAAGGATGCAGCGGGAAACCATCGCACTTCATTAGGGCCGGACCGCGACCAACCTGCGGCAGCGCCGTCGGCAGCTTGCCGTTCTTCCTGCGTGGCGTGTTCGGCCACAATGGTGACCTCAGGTCGCAGCGTGCATTCACCATAGGCGGAGCATCCGTTCCTACAAAGAGCGGCGAGTTCCGGAAGCTCATTCAGCAATTCAATCGGGGTGCTTCCTTTGTCCGCTATGATTGTGATTGAGGTTACTCGCCCGACCGGATGAAGATGCGATTCGCGCACGTCGGGAGCGAAGAAAACTTGTAACTCAAATTCATTGTCCGCTGTCTTCCTGCGGTATAGATATCGCACGGCGATCAGGGAAGCCTCTGCATCCGAACATTCCAACATAGTAAAAACTCTCTGTGTGCGAGTGCTTACACAGCCCTCAGCTGCTCCAAACGCATCACGGACGTCTGCCCTAGTCATCCCAAGCCGCAATGTCGAAGGCTGGGGATGTTCAGAGCCCTGAGGGCCAACATCTCTCCTATCGAATGGTTGGCGAGCGGCGGGGTCGGATGATGGGCTCGTTCCCAAAGGGCCAGGCGATGATGGAGAGGGCGCCGGTGGCGCCAGAACGAGCAGTCCGAAGAGCGGGAACAGCTTGGTGAACTTCAACATGTGGCTCCTCCAGCCCCCGCCAAAATCCGGCCTATACAGTCCCGCCTGCTAGAATGCCGACCATCGGTGGGGGGATTTTCGGCGCGACCAACCCACTCAACTTTGCAATAGCCGTGCTTGCGTCGCGCACAAGCTTCTCAAAGTCTAGAATGGTGAGAGTACTGATTTCATTCGATTTCGCAGGATGTCCGGCTTCCCCGCGAAGTTTCTGGATTTTCTTAATGCTCGGCCACTCTTTGTGTTCAAGGCCGAGGCCAATAGTGCGATCTAATGGCAGCACCCAGTCAGCAAGTAGACGGGCGTGCGTTTGACTAAGAACTTTTTCAAGGGCTTCGCTTGGTATCTTGGAACTCAACTGATCCCGTAGGAAGCGTTGAACGGCCCACTCAAGCGCTGAATTCAGATAGATAATTGCTATCCGTGGCTCTCCCTGGTAATAGCGCTCCCTTGAATCAGACAGTAAGGCGAAAACGCTGGAAGGCTCCTCTTTCCTGGCAACCGCCTGTTGAATCGTGTGCCAGTCGCCGACTTCGAGATAAAGTCTCATGACACCGAGGTACACGCTTCCAATGGATGTGACAAGCACCGCAATCAACAATCTCCGCCAAGGATTCGTGGCCTCACGCCATTCAGCCCGAACGTCGTCCAAAAAATTTTAGAGCGATTTCTCATCTTGGCTGAGTAGGCGAAGCCAGTGCTGCCCATAGTTGTCGCGGACAAATCTAAGAATCAGATTGACCGTTTCCCGTATCTCCGCTACTGCTCGCCGCCCAAGTTCGGGTGTCTCCTGGTAGGGTATGTCGAGGCCTACTCCGGAACTTGTCTCGAAATGAGCGACGTGGATTGAATCTGACGTGTGTCTGGCATAAAGTCGGTCGAGATCGTCCGCAGAAACATTTTCAAGTCTTATGGATATTCTCAGAACCTCAACCCTGGAGTTAACCCACCAGTTGCCTCTTGATGAGTGCTCCTGATAGCTGCGCTTGATCTCAGCTTCGGGGATGTCCATCTCGAGTGCGACGGTGTCGCCGTTAGCCAGTGTCCAGCAGATTGCACCGTAGGACGCATCCTGTTGTGTGGCCAATACAATAGCCTCTGAAAGCCTTACATTGCATCGGACTTCAATTGTCGCCATGACTTCTCTCCCAGCGGGGACAAGTTTGGAGCAATTCCTGGTCATATACGAGATTAAAGTAAGGACTTGGATTTTTTGACTCACCTTGGCGGGTGCCATAATCAAACAAGGGAGCAAGATCGGGGTGGCCTTCGCTCTTATCCACGGGCGAGTGGCCGAGCCTTGATCCGCTGAGAAGCCTTTGGGTGGCACTGCTTCCCGCGCGCCGGTGGCGTTTACCCCGACCTGGTCGAGGCGTGTGGGGCTTTTGACTTTATTTTTCTCTTGTTGGTTACGCGGGCTCAGCGCGCGCGGCGGAGAGGTCGCTTCGCCGCGTGAATCAAGGCGCGCAAGGCCTTATTGACGGATTGCTCGTCTGGGAAATACTCAGGGACTTCTTTACATCCTCGCCCAATTAGCGTATATACACAAATGTGTTCTCTTGGGACGCCGGGAAGGCCCTGGGCAACCGGAAGAAGCACGGCGTCTCTTTCGAGGAAGCCGCGACCGTTTTTGGCGACGCCGACGCCCTGGATTGGGACGATCCCGAGCATTCCCACGCGGAGGTTCGCTCGAAGCGTCTCGGGATTTCGGCCGCCGGCAGGATTTTAATCGTCGTTTACACGCCCAGGAGGATGAAAAATGGCAAGGAAATCATCCGCATCATCAGCGCGCGCCAGGCGACCCGCAAGGAGCGCAAAGCCTATGCCGGATAGCAAGCTCGACCTCTCCGACATTCCCGAATCCACCGACGCTGAACTCCGCCGCGCCCGCAGGGTCGGCCGCCCCGCCTCGGGAAACGCGAAGCAGCTCATCGCCATCCGCATCGCCCCGCAACTGCTCCGCCAGCTCCGCCGCATGGCCGCCAAGCAAGCCAAGCCCTACCAAACGCTCATCCACGAACTGCTCGAAAAATCCGCCCAGAAGGTCGCCTAGCGCACCCCATCCCCTAAGAGGAGGAGAAAGAGGGCGGACAGAAGCACGGGTCTAAAGACCCGCCACTACATGGGACAAAGCAGATCCCTCGACTGCGCTCGGGATGACAATACGTGGGGAGGAGGCGGGGCAGGCGGCTCAGGTGTGTTTTGTGGTGAGGAGTTCGAGTTCTTCGAGGGTGCGGGGCCAATCCTCGCGGAGAAGCCGGGAGAGGGCGCGGTCGGCGAGGAGCTTTCCGCCGGTCTGGCAGGCGGGGCAATAGTTGGTCTCGTTGGAGGCGTAACGGATGCGCTGGATTTTGGAGTTGCAACGCGGGCACGGCTGTTTGTGGCGGCCATGAACGGCCATGCCTTCGCGAAAGGCGGTCACGTTTTCGGGGAATTTACCGCCCGCTTCCGCGCGGAGGCGCTCGGTCCAGCGAGTGAGCGTGGAACGGGCGGCTTCGAAGAGGCGCTCGATTTCCGGCACGGTGAGTTTCTGGGTCAGCGCGAGGGGCGAAAGCCGGGCTTCGAACAAAATTTCGTCGGAATAGGCATTGCCGATGCCGCTGAAGAGGCGAGGGTCGGCGAGCGCGCGCTTCAGAGTGTGGTTCGCGGAGAGAAGAGCCGCGGCAAAGCGCGACGCATCGGAGCCGAGCACTTCGATGCCGCCGGGATCGAGAGCGCGGAGGCCGTCTTCTCCGGCGACGACGTGGAGCGAAGCGCGCTTTTGCGAGCCCGCTTCGGTCCAGAGAAGAGTTCCGGCGGGAAAATCAAATGCGGCAAGGCCGCGAGGCGGCGAAATTTTGGCGCGGCGCGCACGCCAGTGCAACCGGCCGGCGATCATCAGGTGCAGAACCAGCCAGAGGCCGTCTTCGAGGCCGATGCAAATGCGCTTTCCGAGCCTGCGCAGACGCTGGACCTTCTTCCCTGCTGCGCCGCTGACGGGCGGAGTCACAGTGCGGAGCAGAAAAGGGCTGACAATGCGCACTCCTTCGAGCGTTTGGCCGAGAATGCGCGGCTCGAGCGCCTCGATATAGACAACGATGTCCGGCAATTCCGGCATGCGTTAGCTCCGGCGATTCTGCCCCGGAAGAACACTCAGGATACTAAAAGCGGACATCGCGTGGGGGTGTCACAGACATTTATGACAAGAACCGCGCAAGCGCAGATTTTCAGGCCAAGTCAGGCGACGTGGGCCTGTTTTGCCGGGATTTGCTGGATTGCCAGCGGCAGATGCGCATCCACGAGCGAGGCGCCACCGTCCACGTCCAAGACTTGCCCGGTGATCCAGTTGGCCTCCGCGGAACAAAGCAGCGCGACGGCATTTCCGAGGTCGGCGGGCATGCCAAGCCTGCGCATGGGTGTCCATCCCTCCTGGTGCCAGTTCCGAATCATGTCTTGTACTGCTTCCGGCAATGTATTCAACACGCTGTCGTCGGTCCAACCCGGACTGACGGCATTGACCGTGATTTGCCGTGGAGCCAACGCGACAGCGAAATACCTGCACAACACTTCCAGCGCGGCCTTCGCTGCGCCCATGGCCACCCACGGCTGCCAACTGCCAAAGCGGCCGCCCGGAGCATAAGTCATGGCGATGATGCGCCCTCCGTCACGCATCATCGGAGCAGCCTCGCGCACACCGACGAGGAACGCCTTGGCTTGCGAATCCATGGCGAAATCGAACATATCCAGCCCGATGGTCATGGGTCCATCGTAAAAGGTGGGAACCTCCGGCCTGGCATTGTTCACGAAGATGTCCAGAGACCCGAACTCCGATTTGACGCGCGCAAACATGCGGCGGATTTCTTCCGGCTTGCAAACGTCCGCCTGCACAACAAACCCATCCGAGCCGTAAGAGCGCAGTTTATCCAGCGTCGCTTTGGCCTGGTCCTCTTTCTGATAGTAGTGAACCGCAACCTTCGCCCCGCTTTCCGCCAGCTTCAAGGCGATCCCGCGGCCAATGCCGCGCGAGCCGCCGGTCACCAATGCAGTTTTCCCCCTGAGCGTCATAGAGCACCTCCTTGCCCAGATTCTGCCGCGCATCTTAGGCGCAGGCGAATCTGGCGTCAATGCGCAAGGCGGCGCGAGGGCTCAGCCTTGAGCTTCTGAGAGCGGGTCCGTGGAACCGCGATCAGTCTTGTTGTTTGTGCCACCATTCGCGGAGGGATTCACAGAGGACGCCGTTTTTATCGAGAGAGATCAGGAAGATGCCATCGAGCTTGGTTGGCGCGCCGGGCGGAACGCGGATGAAGGAGGCCCACCAACGCGCGATTCCCCGCTCGCCTGTGACGGCGAGGATCTCGTAGCCGAAGCGGATGTCTTGCTCGGTCTGAGCGACATGCGTCCAGTATTCGAGGATGGCTGGCCTGCCGCGCATGGGTTCGAGGAACGGAGTGACCTGGTAGGCGCCGTCTTCGGCGAATAAGTTCGCTGCGGCCTTGGGGTCGCGAGTTTCCCAGGCACGGCCGTAGGCGTCCAGCCAGGACGCAAATGATTCTGGCGTCATGCTCACGGCAGACTATCAGGGTGCCTCGGGGGTTTGTCGAGAACTCCGTTGGATGAGGCAATAACTCGCCTAACGCTCGCGGAGCTGCGCCAGCGGGTGCGAAGCTTAGGTTGTCAAGCTACGGGTTACTGGTTCGGTTTTTCCGCCGCTGGTTTCAACTCGGACGTCTTGGCGGTTGCAGCTTTGGGCTTCGAGGCGCCAGCGGCCATGACCGCCTTTGGGCGCCAGAAATCGGCTGCGACTTTAACGATTTCTTCCGCCGGATTGCTGAGTTCTGGCGAGAAGCGATTGAGCGCCGACTCACTGCCTTCTACAGAGTCCGCGCTCACGTGGAGAAACTTCTTGAAGCCTTCCTCACCGAGAATCTCGCGGACCGTGGGGTTCTTGTCGAAACCGCCCAGGGAGCTGCGCAGCGAGGTAATGTAGAAGGTTGTGCCCTTCGATCCCTCGACCGCCTGGGAAACGAGCACAGGCTGCGCGTTCGCGGCTTTCTCACCCGCCTCTTTGGCTTCCTTCATGAACGCTTCGAAGTCGGGGGCACGGCCGGGGCGCACATGCACGGCGGTCGTGCGAACCACTCGGGATTCGCCAATGAGTTTCGCATACGAGTCCATGTCCGTGGGCGGCTTGCGGCTGAGGTCCGGGCGGCGGCGGCGCAATTCCGCGCGGGACCATACCAGACAGCTTTCGAAGTCGCGCATCATCTTTTCAGTGGCTTCCTTGCCAAAGGCCTTGTTGACGGCCTGCATGGAGGCATTGTTGCCTTTGTCGATTTCCGCGTAATCCTGACGCGGACTCACGAATACATAAACGTCGCTTTCACCATACAAGGTTTCGGTGGTAAGCCAATGGTCGCCGTTGAAACGGCGATTCGCGTCGACCCACTTTTTTGTAAGCGCTTGAAAGTCAGCGAGCTTTTCCGGTTTCACCTTAACCGTAAATACGTCGAGATATTCTCCCTGTGCGTGGACGGCTACGGGCGCCGCCAGACACACGGCGACTCCCAAAGCCCAGATGGCTCTTTTGAGCATAGCTGCCTCCTTAGTTGCAGACATTGTGGGGGATGATGAGGCGGACGCTACACCCAGGGAGCGGCAGTGTCAAGGCCGCAGCGGACATCTCGATTTGCTAACAACAGCCCCGCAGACGGGCGGTAACACGCAGAGGGCGGGATCGCTGGCGATGAACGGAGGAGGAAGACGGCTCACCCCAATTGTCTGGATGCGGAGCGATCGATGGAGAGCGCTCCGGAGCCCCTGATCATGATGGCGAGGCAGATGACGATGGCAAGAACGTGATACTCGATGCCCTCGCCCTTCTGAGTGCCATACCAGTTTGCGAAAAGACCGAAATGACGGTGAACCAGCACGATGGCTACAACCATGTTGCAGAAGATGCCGAAGGCGGCGACACGCCCGAGGAAACCGAGCACCAAACCGATGCCGCCGAGGAATTCCGCAGCGATCGCCAAAACAGCCAACGGCGCCGGGATGTGTATCATCTGCGTAAAGAAGCCAAGTGTAGCGCGGAAGCCGAAGCCGCCGAACCAGCCCAGGACCTTTTGCGCGCCATGCGCAAAAAATACGAAACCAAGCACGAGCCGAAGAAGGGTCACCACGAAATCATCAGTAGTGTTCATGAGCTTTTGAAACATGGCCGTCTCCTTCTCTTTGTAGTTTGAGGGACAGGCAACTGGCTGCCAGAGGATAGCATTTCTTGGCTCCCTGCGGAGTACTGGAGAAGGAACGCCACCCTGCTGGCGGGAATGAGCGCCGTTTGATCGTTTGTGCCGCCGCAGCTCGCTCGCCTGGGATACTACTTGGTAGTAAAGTGGCGTCGGTCGAAGAGCCGGAAGGTTAACATCATCCCGCGTGAGGGGCGTCATGGCGGACAATGCGATGGATCAGATCAAGCACCTGGTTGTAGTGATGATGGAGAACCGCTCTTTCGACAATCTGGCGGGCTTCTTGTACGCGAAAGACAAGAACCTGCCGCCAGCCAATATACCCGCGCCCCCGCCAGGGCAACAACCCAGCTACGACGGATTGATCGATCCAAATCCCGAGAGTGATTTCTGGAATCCTTCCAATCCGGAGTACTTCACGGCCAATGCGCCAGCGGTGAAAATCTTCGCCACGCAGGGGACGACGGGGCCGCAGCCGTTCCTCGTGCCGGACCATGACCCGAGGGAGGAGTTCAGCCACATCAGCTTTCAAATTCTCGGCCCACAAAACTGGAGTGGGCCACGGATGACGGGCTTTCTTGTGGACTACCTCACCACCGATCCGGGACACCCGGAGAACGCCAAACAACTGATGGAATGCTACAGCCCGTCGCAGTTGAGTGTGATTAGCGGCTTGGCTAAGAATTATGCGATCAGCGACCGATGGTTTTGCTCGTCGCCGACTCAAACGCTGCCGAACCGCGCCTTCGTGCACGCGGGAACATCGCTGGGGCGAGTCAACAATGAGCCTGAGTCGCTCTATGAGGCGGAAACGATTTTCGAAGTCCTAAGCGACAGCGGGCATAGCTGGAAGGTGTATAACGACACAATTCTCATGTCGCTGGCACGATTGCAATTCCCGCAGCTCTGGGATCCGCTGCTGCAGCCACATTTTCGTGGGATAGGAGAGTTTGAAGAGGACGCGGCGGCAGGCACGTTGCCGGAGTATTCGTTTCTGGAACCGAGTTTCCAATTTCAGCCGAACGACGGGCATCCGCCGCATGACGTTTGCCTGGGCGAGCAGTTTCTCCAGCGAATCTGGAAAGCGGTGAGCACGGGCAAGAATTGGAGCAGCACGTTGCTGGTGATTACCTTCGACGAGCACGGAGGCTGCTACGACCATGCCGAGCCTCCGCCTGCGATTCCACCGGATGACGCCAAGGATCCGGAGACAGGATTTGGCTTCGACCGATACGGAGTGCGCGTACCCACGCTGCTCATCTCGCCCTATATCGAAGCGGGCACGGTGTTCCGCTCACCGACCGAGGCGCCTTACGATCACACGTCGATCCTGGCGACGTTGCGCGACTGGCTGCAGATCCCAGCGAAGAAAACGCTGACCAGCAAGCGCGTGGCAAAAGCTCCTACGTTCGCGAATGTCTTGACGCGCACGACTGCGCGAACGGATTTACCTGAGATCGCTCCCGCATGCGCTCCGAAAAAAGCCGCTGTTCCTTTCTCAGTGCGACTAAACGACTTACAGGCAGTAATGATTACCGCTCACAGGAAGCGCTATGCGCACAATTTTGGGAATCTGGTGCGATTCAAGAAGCTGCGCACTCCACCTCCAAGGCCACGGGCGCGGTAGGTCAGTTTCCACGGATTGCCAATGCCGGGAGGCCGATTTTGGTGAGGAGAAGAATGTAGCTCGTGATTCATGCTCAGCTGATTGTGCGGTCGTTGTGGGGGTCATGTTTAGGCCGAAGAGGACAGAGAGCGGCAAAATAGCGGACGTTCCAAAGGCGAATCGTCGTAACATTATGATAGGAGGTCTTAAACCGGAGGCGAAAATCGTGGAACGAGAGAGACGTCGTACGCCCAGGTACCCGTTCATCGCCAGCGCCGAGCTGATCGAAGAGAAAGCAGACGTACGGATCGCCTCCCGGGTGAGCGAGCTAAGCCTGCACGGCTGCTACCTGGACATGATGAATCCCTTCCCCATGGGGACTCTCGTCCTCGTGAAGATCGCCGCTGGAGATGCATTTTTCCAAGCCAAGGGCAAGATCATTTACTCGCAAATGAATATGGGCGCCGGCGTGAGCTACATCCAGATCGAGCCAGAATCCCAGGCGGTGCTGGAGCGCTGGCTGGACGAGGCGGAGAAAGAATCCCAGAAGCAGGCAGGGTGATCGTGCCGCGTGCGGCGCGGCAAGTGCGCCGGTCCCAACCCAGCGGGATGTCACGACCGAAAGCAAAACAAACGATAACTAAGAAATCTGAACCTGTGAGGAGAGCCCGGAGAATGGGTGGAGCAGAAGTGTGCTCACTCGAAAGATGGCGGCTCTTCGCCTCACTTCAGAGGGAATTGCGCTTCAGCTCCGCCATGAGGTAATCGCAAGAGCGCACGCAAAGAGCCATGATGGTGAGCGTGGGATTCTGGCAAGGATTCGAAGGAAAGCCGGAAGCGTCCATAACAAATAGATTTTTGATGTCGTGGGTTTGCTGGAACTGATTCAGAACGGATTTTTTTGGATCGGCGCCCATGCGCGCGATGCCGGCTTCGTGGAGGGCCCAGCGCGGGGCGGAGGGATGAGCGTAAGTGCGAATGTTTTTTGCGCCGGCGGCTTCGAGCATTTCCCCGGCGGAATCTCCCATATCTTGAATCATAGCGCGCTCGTTTTCACCGTCGGACATATGGATCTTGAGAACAGGAATCCCGTAAATGTCTTTGACGTTGGGGTCCAGCTCGACGAAATTGTCCCAGCGAGGCAGAACCTCGCCGAAGCCGGTGATTTGGATGCTGGAGCGGGGCTCGAGCAGAGCTTTCTTGTAAGCTTCGCCAAAGCCGGGCGCGCCCCAATCGAACCGCATGGTGGATTCGCCTTCGTAGCCGTAGCCGCGGATGAATTTCTTGTAAGGCGGGGCGTTCGGCAAATTGCGGAAACGAGCGATATAGATGCCGACCGGTTTATGAGGTCCGCCAAGAGAAGGCTTCGCGCCGAAAGACGGAAATTCGCCGCTGCCGCCGCCGCTGCGGACGTGGGCGGTGAGGTAATGGCCAAGGACGGCGCTGGAATTGGCGAGGCCATTCGGATGCTGCTGGGTCGCGGAATTGAAAAGAATCCGGACGGACTCCTGCGACTGCGCGCAGAGAATGACAACGCGGGCGTAGACTTCGCGGGCTTGCCGCGTGTTGCGGTCAATGTAGAGAACGCCGCGGGCGCGATTGCGATCACGGTCCATCAGAACTTTGTGGACCATGGCGTTCGAAATGAGAGTGCACTTACCGGTTTCGAGAGCGTCGGCGACGGTGGTGAATGCAGAATTGAAATAGGAGTGCGTCATGCAGCCGCGTTCGCACGGGCCGCAGAAGTGGCACGGCCCGCGGCCGTTGATGGGCCGGGTGAGATTGGCGGTGCGTGAAGGCATGACCGTGCGGCCGAGTTTTTCCTTGACGCGATTGCGAAAGAGAGTTTCCTGACAGGTGAGCGAAACGGGCGGCTGGAAGCGGCCGTCGGGAAGATGCTCGAGGCCTTCGGCGCTGCCGGTGATGCCGACATATTTTTCGACGAGGTCGTAATAAGACTCGACGTCCTTGTAGCCGAGAGGCCAGTTTTCGCCGTAGCCGTCGACTGAGGCGGCTCTGAAATCCCATTCACTGAAGCGGAGGCTGACGCGGCCCCAGACGTTGGTGCGGCCGCCGGTGATGCGCAGGCGGCCCATCCAATTGAAAGGTTTGTCGGAAGGCGTGGTGTAAGGCTCTTCGAGATCGTCCACGAACCAGTCGTAGGTATATTCGTTGCAGACGCCAAATTTCATTTGGATGGGGCGGGTCTTGCGGACGATCTCCGGCGCGAGGTTGCGGTATTTGAGTTCAAAGCGCGGCTTGTGTTCGGAGAAATTCTTATCGGACTGAGGCCGACCGGCCTCGAGAAGCGCGACCTTCAGACCGGCTTCCGCGAGGCGCTTCGAGGCCCAACCTCCGGAGGCCCCCGAACCGACAACGATGACATCGTACGTCTCTCTTTTTTGATCGGCCATACCGTTCAAAACGAAAGTGGATGCTAACAACTGAATGGGAGGGGGTCAATTGAGGAAAAATAAATGGATACCGGGAATGTTGTGAACGATTGCTGGTGAGTGATACCATCGCCGCGGAAATCGGATCGTTGCGAGATTTCAGTGAATGAAACGAAGATATTGCCGGTGATCCATGGTGGGGCTGCGAAGAGCGGCCGGCTGACGCGGCGGGAGATGGTACAGCGGCTGCTGGCGGGCGTTGGCGCAGGCGCAACATGGCCGCTGGTGGCGGCTGGGCATCCCATCCATGAACACCTGGCGAATGGTGCGATTTTTGAGGAAGCGGAAAAGCTTGGGGCAGCGGATTGGAAGCCGCTTTTTCTGCGTGCCGAACAGAATGAAGCCTTAGTCGCGCTCTCGGAAAGCATTGTCCCGGGGTCAATCAAGGCGCAAGTGAATCGCTTCATTGATTTGCTGCTGAGCGTGGACACGACCGAGCACCAACAAAGATGTGCGGAGTCTCTTGAAGCGTTTGATGCGGAAGCGCAGAAGCGATTCGGAAAGAGATTCGCGATGCTTGATGATTGTCAACGGAACACGCTGCTGAACGAGGCTTGCATGCGGCCGGCAAACGCCGCGCCCGTAGAAAGTGACTCTTCCGCGGAAGATGGTTCTTCGAGTGCAGCCGCGGAGAAGAATCAACGGGTCCTGTACGACCACTTCGAAAACCTGAAAGGGTGGATCAGCGGGGCGTATTATTCGTCGGAAGCGGGGATGCGAGAGCTGGGCTGGAACGGAGAATATATATTCGAAAGTTTCCCCGGCTGCGAGCATCCGGACGGGCACAACCGAGAGAGATGAGCGCATTTCCCAATCGCAGGGAATTTCTTCGCGCCACGGCCCTCACGGGGGCTAGCCTCACGCTTTCGAAGCGCTTGCTCGCGGCAACGAGCAAATCAATCCTCGTGTTCACGAAATCCTCGGGGTTTGAGCACGAGGTCGTCAAGAGAATCAACGGGAAGCCGAGTATCGTGGATGACACGCTGAACGAGCTGGGGAACAAGCACGGATACAAAGTCAGCGTGACGAAGGATGGGCGCATTTTCGAGTCGAAGGAATTTCATTCCTATGCCGCGGCGGTGTTTTTTACGACGGACGACCTTACTATGTTGGGCACCGACGGAAAGCCCCCCATGACGCCTCAAGGCAAACTGGCGTTGCTGAACGCGGTGAAGGGAGGAATGGGCTTTGTTGGAGTGCACGCGGCAAGCGACACGTTTCATACACTGCCGGATCCCGAAGACCGTTCGAATCGCTACGTTGCGCACGGAGAGCAGTCGGACCCCTATTTGCGGATGCTTGGCGGAGAGTTCATTACCCATGGATCGGAGCCGCGGCTGCAGACAGCAAACCTGATTGTGAACGACGCGAAATTTCCGGGGCTGGAGGGCGTGACGTCTCCTGTGAGTTTCAAGGAAGAATGGTATTCGCTGAAGGATTTCACACTCGATTTGCATGTGATTCTTACTTTAGACACGCAAGGCATGAAGGGAGAATGCTATCAACGGGCGCCGTATCCGGTAACGTGGGCGCGGCAGCATGGCAGGGGAAGGGTTTTCTACACGGCCATGGGTGACCGGCCGGAGAATTGGAAGGATGAGTTCTTTTTGAAAGTCCTCGACGGAGGCATCCGCTGGGCTGCCGGCGACGCCGAGGCACAGTTGGACGTCAATCTGAAACAGGTTGCGCCGGGCTACGCGGAAATCCCGCCAAAATCTCCAACGGCAAAATAGACTGTTCGAAGCGCATCTACCGCGAGGAATTTGAAGGAAGCGGAACGATCACATGGGGATCGGCTGATTGATCCTAGGCTTGACGTACCAGCAGGGTGAGTAACCAAGGTGCGGAAAGAGGGAGTGGACGCAGGTGACAGTCTGCTCCGGATTCTGGGCGTCGATTTGGTATTCGATCTTGCCGTTTTTTTCCTGGATGGCTAAGACGCGAGGGGCGGTGAGTGATTCGAACGGATCGGCCGGCTTGGGGTGGATCATGCGGAGACGAACGGAAAGATAGTCGCCGACGTAAAGGATAGCCAGCGCTGATACGGCAGCGATGAAGCTACGCTTCGCAAGGACTAGCGAGGAAATCACGTCAGTCTTGGTGGAGCCGATGGGATTCGAACCCACGACCTTCCCGGTTGTCACCGGGACGCGCTCACCAAACGCTCGATCATGCCGCGGTCCTTCCACGACTTGATCTGTCGTTCTCGGCGCATGGCTTGGCCGCGGGTCTTGGG
>Ga0209180_10000085_pt1 | contig 42265 bp, 24 predicted proteins | sample CZO8metaG_3_FD_188355 | JGI IMG/M metagenome (GOLD analysis project Ga0209180, IMG submission 188355) | Vadose zone soil microbial communities from the Eel River Critical Zone Observatory, Northern California, USA - CZOApr15con2H2.8 metaG... | ecosystem: Environmental > Terrestrial > Soil >...
GAAAAATCGAACAGATTATCCGGCGCTGAAATGCATCTTTTTCTGCTCTTCTATCGATTGATGGTGCGCCCGCTCTTGCGCGAGCCCGCGCGGACCTTGCTGACGATCTCGGCTGTCGCCCTGGGAGTCGCGGTCGTCCTGGCCATCGATCTTGCCGGTGCCGCGGCCACGGGCTCTTTCCGCAGCTCGATGGAAACGCTTGCCGGCGATAATGATCTGGAAGTCACAGCGCCGAGCGGAGTACCGGACGGACTCGTTGGCACGCTGGCGACGCTTCCCTATCCGATGCGAGTATCACCGCGCATCGAGGATTACGCGGTTATCGAGGATACAAAGAAATCGCTCCCTCTTATTGGGTTGGATTTTGTCGCGGAAGCCAATACCCATGCGCAAAATGCTTCCAAATTTTGGGACCAGCTCCAAGCTCAATGGGCATCAAAACAAATGCTGGAGTACCTTGGAGACAACGACAGCGTCTGGGTGGGTTCGAGCCTCGGCTACAAGACTGGTGACCAAGTCCCGTTGCTTATCAACGATCAAATCCGCGAGTACACGGTGCGAGGCGTGTACTCCGATTCGAACGGCAGCGAAGCTGCCATCCTAATGGACCTCTCCGCCGCTCAGCGTGCCCTGATGCGCTATGGCCGCGTCGATCGCATCCTTCTCAAATTGCCGGAGAACTCAAGACTTGAGGATTGGAGGCAGCGTTTGCGCGCTGTGCTTCCCGCCGGAGTGGAAGTCCGTCCGCAAGGCGCAGGCACGGACGAGAATCGCCGCATGCTGGCGGCTTTTCGCTGGAACTTGCGCCTGCTGAGTTACATCTCACTCGTTGTCGGCGCTTTTCTCATCTACAACACGATTTCCGTCTCTGTCGTTCGCCGTCGCCCGGAGATTGGCATCGTGCGGGCCCTCGGCGCCAGCCGTGGCGTGATTCTCTTTGCATTCGTCGGCGAAGCCGTCTGCTTTGGGCTTGCCGGGGCTTTCATCGGACTTCCCCTCGGCCGTTTCATGGCGACCGGCGCCGTTCGATTGATGGCCAGCACAGTCGAATCTCTTTATGTCAGCAGCAGGCCAGGACCCATCGAGTTGAGCCCCACATCGGTTCTGCTGGCGTTGGCGATTGGTGTTGGAGTCGCGGTTGCCTCTGCGTACTCACCTGCTCGCGAGGCTTCCGAGGTCGCTCCGATTGAGGCGATGGCGCGGGGCGGTCGGGAATATGACGCGCGCGTTCGCAAGGACCGCGATTTGTGGCTGGCTCTCATGCTCGGTCTTGCGGCGGCCGCAGCGTCCCGTGCTCCTGCCGTTGCCGGCAAACCGCTCCTCGGCTATCTCGCCGCGATTCTCTTGGTGGTGGCTTCCGCGCTGGCGATTCCTTTTTTTGTCGCGGTACTAACTTCGTTCTCCTCGAAACTCCTCGGCAGACTTTTCGGCGTGGAAGCCTTGCTCGCCTCGCGAAGCCTCGCAGCCTCGCTGCGCCGGACTTCCGTTCTCGTCGGTGCTCTCTCCACGGCCATCGCGATGATGACTTCAGTCGGCATCATGGTCGGGAGCTTTCGCCAAACAGTCTTGTTCTGGATGAGCGATCGCTTGCCCGCTGATCTCTATCTTCGCCCCGCGGGCGTCCCCGCTGCAGACCGCCATCCCACGATCTCTCTGGAATTGGCTCAGAAAATCGAGAAGCTGCCAGGCGTCGCGGCCGTCGATCGTCTGCGCGCCTATGAAATCAGCTATGAGGGCATGCCCGCCACGCTGGCATCCGTCGATTCTCAGGCGCTCCGCCGCTATCCTCGCTCCAATTTTTTCTCCGGGCGCCGAACCGATCAGGTTTTGGCTGAGTTGCGTGATTCGAACGCGATCATCGTCAGCGAGCCGTTCAGCTACAAGCACCACGTAAGGACGGGGGATTCCATTACGCTTTCGCTTGGCGCCACGCAGGCAACTTTCCGGATTGCCGACGTTTACTATGATTATTCCAGCGAGCGCGGAAACATCGTCATGTCTCGCAGCACGATGCTGCGCTACCTGCCCGATCCCACGCCCTCCAATCTTGCGGTGTACGTCGCGCCAGCCGCGAATGTGGAAACAGTGCGGGCCGAAATTGAGCAGGCGGCCGCCGGACACCGTGTGCTCATGTTTTCGAACCGTGATCTGCGCGCCGAAGCCATCCGCGTCTTCGATCGCACCTTCGCCATCACTTACGCCCTGGAAGCGGTCGCGGTCATTGTCGCGGTCATGGGCATTGCGGGCGCGCTTCTGGCTCTGGTCATCGACCGCCGCCGGGAACTCGGCTTGCTTCGATTCCTTGGCGCGGCAACGAGGCAAGTTCGCAAACTGATTCTCGTCGAAGCCGGTTTGCTAGGACTTCTGGCCAATTTTGCCGGATTGCTCCTCGGCTTTGCGCTCTCGCTTATCCTTATCTTCGTCATCAATAAGCAATCATTTGGCTGGACGATTCGGTTTCACTGGCCGATGGAAGTTCTCCTTGCCGCGTTGACAGTTGTATATGCGGCCACCGTGCTTGCAGGTCTCTACCCGGCGCAGGTCGCGGTGCGGTTGAATGCGCTTGAGGTCATCCATGAGGAGTAGGGCGTGGTGCTTCGCCGCAACGCTGCTGATTCTGTCGCCGCTTGCTGCCCAATACCGTACGGCCCTCCCGGGATATCGTTACGAATTCCCCCGCGACCATTTCAATCATCCCGATTATCAGACCGAGTGGTGGTATTACACCGGAAACCTGAAGTCCGCTGACGGTCATCGGTATGGATTTGAACTCACTTTCTTCCGCCAGGCCGTCCGCCGCGATGCCGCGATGGCCACCGCCTGGGACGTGCGGGATCTCTACCTCGCGCATCTGGCGTTGAGCGACCTAGATGGCGGGAAGTTCTACCACACGGAGCGCGTCAACCGCTCCGGCCCGGGCATCGCCGCAGTGAACGAATCCCCGGGCCGCGTCTGGAATGGCAATTGGCGGATTCAGTGGGAAGGCAGCAACCAAAGACTGGTCGCGATCGACGCTCGCTTTCAACTGGACCTTACCTTGCGCTCAGAAAAGCCGCCCGTCATTCACGGTGAAAATGGTGTCAGCCAGAAGGCGGACGGTCCGGGCCGCGCGTCGCACTACATTTCTCTTACGCGCCTTGCGACCTTCGGCTCGATCGAGCTGGGCGGCAAGAGCTTCGAAGTGAGCGGCACCAGCTGGATGGACCACGAGTTCTTTACTCACCAACTTGAGCCCAATCAAGCGGGCTGGGATTGGCTGAGCCTCCAGCTCGCCGATCACACCGAGCTCATGCTCTTTCACATTCGCCGTGCGGACGGTTCGATTGATCCCTACTCGGCCGGGACTTACGTGGACGCGCAGGGCAGGACGACGCATTTGCGCTCCGGTGATTTTGCGCTGCTGCCTCTCGGTGAGACATGGACGAGTCCCGTCACTCACGCCACCTATCCGATTCATTGGAGAATAGAGATTCCGAAATTCAGCATCGAACTCGATGCGAAAACTCCTCTCGATTCCCAGGAGCTAATCAGCAATGAATGGTTTGCTCCAAACTATTGGGAGGGCGCTATCGTCCTCACCGGTCAGCGCAAAGGGCAACCGCTGGGAGGCGCAGGCTATCTGGAAATGACCGGCTACGATCGTCCCTTTCCGTTGACGCGCTGAAGTGAAGCTCTCCGGGCGATTCTATCCCGTCATCGCCTCCGAATACGATCATGCTCACTCTCCCAAAGCGGTTACGGCTGCCTCAAGCATTTCGGAACCCGAGAAGTTCTTCTGCTTGGTGATCAAATTGTCGTCGGATTGGACAGCCGCGCCAAAGACCGGGCTGAATCTAGTTCGCACCGATCTTTTGCAACTCGTCCTCAACCTTGCATGGCGTCCCGAACGCGATCGCGCTCTGCGCTAGTCGATTAGCAGAGGGCAAGGTTCAGTTAATGCGGAAGTGTTTTGGCATTCGAAATGGCTCCCCGGGCTAGATTCGAACTAGCAACCCTTCGGTTAACAGCCGAATGCTCTACCGTTGAGCTACCGGGGAACCGCGCAACATATTTGTTTTCATTCTAGTACAGCCATCGAAATGATGCCAGTTCAGCCGTTGGTTCCAACTAGGTTCCAACGGCGTGATTTGCCGGACTTCTTTGGTGAAATCAAAAAAATCGGATGACTGATTTTCAAAGACTTAGACGTAATGTTCTGCGAGAAATTCACGATTATTCGGCACCACACCGAATGCTCTTTTCCTATGAAAAAAAATGGAGCTCAGCGCGGCTGAGATATGGAGGCCCTGGGGTACCGCCTCGTTCTTTCTTGGCTTGTGCCTTTCGAGCCACTCCTCTCCGTAAATTGTCGACGTTACAGACTTATCGCAAAGGCCCTGGCGAGAAACCGCAACTTAGCATTTGTTGGCGCATTCGCTCCAGGGACAATGTTGCCAAGCGTTTTACTCGGTGTTGGACCAATTCGCCGACTGCCACTTCGACTGAGACACTTTTCGAGGAGCAAACGCTGGATCGGTTGCATCAAGATGATCGCGCCGCTCTGGACTCAAAAGTCCAATTCCAGGGCGCGCTGTAAGATTCTGGACCGGAGGTTGCCGTGGTTGAGCAGATTGAAACCTTCAGCAAGGAACGCAGCCGGACGCCTTCGATGAGCCGGACGTTCTTTGTGATGCGCGGATCGAGAGAAACAGTGACCGGCAGGTGGAAGGTATCGCGGCCTCCTCGTCCGCCGCGCGTTGCGAGGATTTGACCTTAGATGAACTACGCGCTCCCCTCAATTTTGAACGGTTACGATAAGGTGCGGCAACAGGCCGAAGTTGCTGGCGGCATCCTTGGCCCTGACCTCGATGGAGTGCTACCCATTGATGAGCTGCGTAGTATCGAGATCGAAGTGGAAGGCAGATTGCCACCAGTTAAGGTCGGCATTAGCAACGCGCGAGGTATGTCTGATACCCATCAAGTGACGCTGTTGATGGCGGAGTGGGCGAAGGGTAACGAGCGAGCCTCGGACGACCTGACGCCGCTCGTGTACCGGGAGCTCCGTCAACTTGCTGCCAGCTACCTGGGAAAAGAACGCCAGGGCCACACCTTGGAGCCAACTGCGCTGTGCCTCGTTGGCATGGTCCTGGGTGAACCTGCCCCAATGGGGCTTTTCCGGTGTCTAGAGGATCCGCTTGGGCACGCAACGATCGCTTTGGCCGGCAGCAACGCATACGCACTGCTTTGGACAGGACGATGGGATGAAGGCGTTACACGGTCCACCGCAGTGAGGGTTCCCATGCTTGTCAGCACCGGCAGCTGCATGCGCCGCTAGCGCCAACACCGCGAGTAAAGCGAAATTTCGGACTAACCTTAGAATCCACATACTTCCTCCTTATGACAGTTGTTCCTGACTTTCCGACGAACTTCCAAGCGAACGTTCACATCAAGACTTAGGCTTACAAGTCTTGCAAGGCGCTCGCAGGAAACTTTGCTGTTTTGATTCGGCAGCCGGCGGCTTGCTGATGGCCGCGATAACTTCTGCTTCCTCCGCGGGCGGAAGCTCGCCCATCCAGACCTTGGAGACTCGCCCTTGCTCATCGACAAGCATGAGAGTCGGAGTGGCTTGTACCTTCACCTGACCTAACTCAGCGCCCGGAACCACTTCGATCGGGAGCTGCTGTGTTTCTATGACCTGACGCACGATGGCCGGATCGTCCGGAAACACGGCGACGAGATGGGCGCCGATCTGGTTCGATTGCTCCAATTTGGCCAGCCTGCGGTAAAACGGCATGCTGTCCTCACAAAAGTGACATCCGTTTCTGAGGGCTAGAACCAGAGTGCGTTCGTGAGCCTTCCAGTTGTACGCGGGCAGGCCAGGGAGTTGGTCACCAACCTTGACCTCGTTCGGCCCCAGACCAGGGGCAGCGAACCGATCCATGAGAAAAACCGACCCGATCACCACTGCCAACACGATCACGACTACATTGGCTGCTACCTCGATTTTATTTTTCATCATCGCTACCTCCGCGCCTTGAGCAAGGCAGAGTTGCAATTGAATTCCGCGGCGCTCACCGACATGGCTCGCGCCGCGGAGCAGCACTATTTCGGTGCCGGGACTCCAGATCTGCGATTTCGTTTGGCCAGCAGGGCGCGAACTCGATCTTGCAACTCGCTAGGCGTCAAGTTCGCTGGCGTTGCTGCCGCGTTCGTCGTAGGGATCGGCGCCGCACTGCTCTGAACCGCAGTCGCCTCCACGAGGCTGTAATCACAGCCCGCGATGTCCGGATGATTCTCGTCGCACGGGATTAGCACAAAGGCACGATGGTCGCCGGTGGGCAGTACTCCGTCGCCGCTAATTTCTCCACGGTCATTGATCGAAACACTATGTGTCAGTTGAATCCCAGAACCGGGAGGAATGAGGATGTTCAGATCGATCATGGGACCGCCGTTCTCCCATAACCACGCGTGCCCAAGGTTGGGGCCGCCGCAATCCGCGGATTCACCCACGACCTGACCCTGCGAATTAATGTCATACGACTCACTGCATGAGTCACCGACAACAGTTCCGAGGTTGGTGAGCACTCCGCTCTTCCAGAGAGTTGCGAAAAATCCCGTGGGGCTGCAGGCTACGCCTACAACCTCCCCGGCATCGTTGAGGGCAGTTGCATTTCCGCAATCCACTCCCAGGGTGCCGAGATCTGTAAGGACTCCATTGCCCCAAAGAAACGGGTGCCAGCCCCCATCTCCCGCCAAAGTCATCGCGCCGATCACCTGGCCTCGGTTGTTGAGGCCAGTCGCCCGGCTAACGGTCCCTCCCAGGTTGCCGAGGTCTACCATCTTGCCGTCCTCCCCGATAAAGAAAGGGTCTATGGTGGGAACGCCGGTGGTCGCATTCGGAATCGAATTAAGATAGGACTGGCCAGCTATCTGTCCGCGTTCGTTGACCAGCCAAGCAACGCTGTCGGGACCGCCTAACGTGCCCAAGTCCTTTATGGCTCCGTTCTGCCACAAAACGGCATGCATTTGTGTGGCTGACGGGAAAAACATAGCCATGTAACTCTCCGCGATGCAGGGGAAACTGCCGCAGAGAGGGGAAGGAAACCCGGAAGAAAAGGGGTCGAGAACCGTGTTCAGTGCTGCTCCGACCACCTGGTCCCGGTTATTAATGGCATATGCCACGCTCGCATTACCACCCAGCGTCCCGAGGTTGGTGACTTTGCCGTCTTTCCAAAGGACAGCATCCATCTGCGGATAACCGGTCAGGAGATCGATGGCACCGTCCCCAGAACCTCCGGAGACGTGGCCCTGAGAATTGATGCTGTCAGCGTAAGTGCCATTCGCATTGCCCGGAAGCCCCTCTAGGTCGGTCAGGACACCGTTTTGCCATTGGAAGACATCGTTGAGAAAGCAATCTACGAGGCAATAGGGATCGGAAGCAGAAGTGTCTGCCTCACCCATAACGGTTCCCCCGGAGTTCATGAGCCTGTTCCCGATACCTGCCCATGCACTAGAGCTGTTCGGTCCGCCAAACGTGCCGACGTCGAAGAGCTTGTAGTGGTGGTGCTTTGCAGGAGTTTCCTGCGCGGCGATGTTTTGCGCTGTCACGCCGGCCAGCATTGCCAGCGTCGTGAATAACGTTACTGCAACAACAGAACTCCATGGCCTGAATTTCATACTGTCTCCTTCTCGCTTTCGATTGGCGGAGGGACTGAACTGAGTAGCGATCCACGACTTGGTTCAGTACCCGGCCTGCCGGACACAATTGAAAGCGTTCGGCATTGCCGGAAGCATCCCGCCGTACTAGAATCTGCGCTTGTCGGCTCCGGATCGCGTTCCATCCATTCCTCGCTCGCAATGCACCGTAGCGCGGTTGGGGTTTTGAAGTCCTTCCGAAGTTCCGGCAAATTTCTGGCAGACCGTATGGCGTTGCAAACCAAGCACTTCTACGCGTTCGGGCCTTATCGCTTGGATTCCGAGAAGCGCGTCCTCGTGCGTGACGGCATGCCGGTTCCCCTGGCCCCGAAAGCTTCCGAAATACTTCTTCTGCTCGTTGAACATGCCGGGCACCTGGTTGAAAAAGACGCGCTGATCAACAGGGTGTGGCCCGATGCCTTTGTCGAAGAAGGTAACCTCAACAAGAACATCTTTTTCTTGCGGAAGGCCTTGGGTGTATGGGACGGCGGACGGGAATACATCGAGACTGTTCCGAAGCGCGGTTATCGGTTTGTCGCGCCCGTCAGCGAGGTGTCTCACGCCGAGAGTGCCCCGCGGCAGCAATCTGCCACGGCTACAAATTTGATCGGCAAGAAGGTTTCACACTACCGCGTGCTGGAGATCCTGGGTGGCGGCGGCATGGGTGTCGTCTACCGGGCGGAGGACATCAAGCTGGGACGGAGGGTGGCGCTCAAGTTCCTGCCGGAAGAGTCAGCAAAGGATCCTGCGGCGCTCGGGCGGTTCGAACGCGAAGCGCGCTCTGCTTCCGCACTGGAACATCCCAACATCTGCCCCATCTACGAATTCGGAGAACACGAGGGACAGCCCTTCCTCGTGATGCAATTGCTCGAAGGACAGACGCTCCGGGAAATGATCACTGCCGCGGGCTCAGGAAATTCACCGCTTGCGCTCGACAAACTGCTTGATCTCGCAATTCAAATCACGGCCGGATTGGAGGCGGCGCACCGCCTAGGGATCATCCATCGCGACATCAAGCCGGCAAATATTTTCGTCAGCAACGACGGTCAAGCGAAGATTCTGGATTTCGGTTTGGCGAAACTTGCACGTCTTATATCGGGCGCGGAGGATGACTCGGATCAGGGTTCTCGCGGCGACGGCGCACAGGGAACACCTGGCGAGAACGGGCTGGCGGCAACGCCTGATGCATTCCTGAGCCTAACCGGCGTGGCCATGGGAACAGCTGGTTACATGTCGCCGGAGCAAGTGCGCGGCGAGAAGTTGGATCCGCGGACGGACCTGTTTTCCTTTGGTTTGGTGCTTTATGAAATGGCGACCGGAAAACGCGCTTTCGAGGGCGGCACTCGGCCTGAACTTCAGGCAGCCATCCTCACGCAGATGCCAAGGCCGATGCGGGAGATGAATCCCGGGCTACCCGCGAAACTCGAAAAGATCATTGGCAGAGCGCTCGAAAAAGATCGCGAGGCTCGCTATCAGTCTACCTCGGAGATGCGCACGGATCTGGGGGCTTTGAAACGGGAAATCGAGCCACAACATCGCGCCCGGTGGCGGGAAATGGCAGCTTCTGTCGCCCTACTCTTCATCGCTAGCGCGGTTTTCTGGTTTGCACGACGCCACCTGCGGTCGGCTGCGGCTCTGCCAGAGATCAAGTTGCGGCAACTCACGAGTAACTCCATCGAGAACGCCCAGAGAGGAGGTGGAATTTCGCCCGATGGAAAATACCTGGCGTACATAGACAGGTTAGGAATGCATCTCAAACTCATCGAAAGCAGCGAGACGCAGACTATTCCTCAACCAGACGAGCTTAAGAGCAGGTGGGTCGATTGGGAGATTGGCCCGTGGTTCCCCGACGGCACTAGGTTTCTCGCCAATACCCATCCGCCCGGGGGTGATGGCAGCAATTGGACTTCCGAGGGAACCAGTATCTGGATTGTCTCTGTGTTAGGTGGGCCACCCCATAAGCTTCGCGATGCGGCCTATGCAGATGCCATTTCTCCTGATGGTTCAACCATCGCTTTCAACGCCAACCCGGGCAAACTGGGCGACCGCGAAATCTGGTTGATGGGATCGGATGGATATCATGCACGCAAACTCTATGAGGCCGGCGAGAACAGTGTGTTTGGGGGCCTTTATTGGTCTCCCGATGGACAGCGGATCCTTTACGATCAAATCGACAAAGTGGACCAGCGCCTCTTCACCCGCGATCTGAAAGGAGGGACTCCCGTCGCGATCCTTTCAAGTGATCAGGCGAAAAGACTGAATGACTTTCTGTGGTTGCCCGATGGCCGGGTAATCTACGCATTGTGGGAAACGGTCCCCGAGGAGGGTACCTGCAACTACTGGCAGATCCGCATTGACCTGCGTAGTGGCAAGCCCGTCGAGGAGTCCCGGCGCATCACGAACTGGGCGGGATTTTGCGTGGGCGGCACAAACGCTACAGCGGACAGCAAACGGCTTGCGTTTCTCGAGTGGAGAGCCCACACAAACGTCTACGTGGCTGACCTTCAATCCAACGGGACAAGTATCACCACCCCAACTCGGCTCACCTTGGACGAGGGTTGGAATGAGCCATTGGGCTGGACGCCCGATGGCAACGCAGTTCTTTTCTTCTCCCGACGTAACGGACAGACCGAAATTTTCCGGCAGTCTCTTGGTAAGGACACTGCGGAACCCGTCGTCACCGCAAACGAGGGCCAGCGCGTGTTTGGCCGTGCCTGCATGAGTCCCGACGGCTCCTGGGTTCTGTATGCTGTGCGTCCGAATCCGGGAGATCCCGGAGCGTCGGCAGCAGTCATGCGCGCCCCGATAACGGGAGGATCACCGCAGATTGTGTTGACGGCCAACATCAACGAGGGACTGCGATGCGCCCAGTCCCCAGCAACGCTGTGTGTGATCTCGGAACGAAGTGCGGATCGCAAACAGCTTCTCTTTACGGCCTTCGACCCTACGAAAGGCCGCGGTCACGAACTGGCCAAATTCAAAACTGAAGCGGCTGGTGAGTATCGATGGGATCTGTCTCGCGATGGCACCCATATCGCCATTCTCAAGAAGCTGGAGGGGCGAATCCAAATTCTTTCGCTGAACGGCCCTGCACCGCAGGAAATCACCGTGAAGGGATGGAATTTTTTGACCAATGCGGCTTGGACGCCAGATGGGAAAGGTCTGTTTGTCTCCAGCTTCAATGAGCGAGGGTCCGTCCTTTTGAATGTAGATATGAGAGGTAACGCGCGCGTCCTGTGGGAGCAACCGGGCGGTATCAATACCTATGGCTTGCCTTCCCCCGACGGCCGCCACATTGCCATGTTAAGTTGGACTAACAATACCAACATGTGGATGATGGAAAACTTTTGAAACCCGCTCCTCCGGTCTCAACTCCTCAGGCAAGTTCTTCATCATCCACGTTAGTTGCCACCAACGGCGCGCTGCCTCGTTGGCGTGGTCCTGGGATGAAACTGTCGCAATTGGGTTTTTTCCCGGGTCTAGTGCTACAATTTGACGCAACGGCAGCCTAGGCTGGCACAAAGGCATTTGCAACCCCCTGAACATGAATGATGTCCTGGGAAACACAATCCCCCGCACTGAGGGTGCGAATGACTTTCACGACCAGCAGCCGTATGCGCTGCCAGCGCCAACAGCGCGAGCAAAGCGAAATTTCGGACTAACCTTAGAATCCACATACTTCCTCCTTTTGACAGTTGTTCCTGCCTTTCCGACGAACTTCCAGCGAACGTCACATCAAGACTTAGGCTTACAAGTCTCGCAAGGCGCTCGCAGGAAACTTTGTTGTTTTGATTCAGCGGTTGGCGGCTTGCTGATGGCCGCGATAACTTCCGCTTCCTCCGCAGACGGAAGCTCGCCCATCCAGACTTTGGAGACTCGCCCTTGCTCATCGACAAGGATCAGAGTCGGAGTGGCTTGCACTTTCACCTGACCTAACTCAAAGGCCGCAACCACCTCGATCGTGAGCTGCTGGGTTTCCACGACCTGACGCACGACGGCCGGATCGTCCGGAAACACGGCGATGAGGTGAACGCCGCCGATCTGGTTCGACTGTTCCAATTTGGCCAGTCTCCGGTAAAACGGCATGCTGGCCTCACAAAAGTGACATCCGTTTCTGAGGGCGAGAACCAACGTGCGGTCGTGCGCCTTCCAGTCGTACGCGTGCAGGCCAGGGAGTTGGTCGCCAGCTTTGACTTCATTCGGCCCCGGACCAGGGGTAACGAACCGATCCATAAGAAAAACCGACCCAATCACCACGGCCAACAAGATCACGACAACATTGGCCGCTACCTCAACTTTATTTTTCATCATCGCTACCTCCGCGCCTTGAGCAAGGCAGAGTTGTCCTTTGAATTCCGCAGCGCTCGCCGGCAGGGGTCGCGCCGCGGAGCAGGACTATTTCGGTGAGACGGATCCAAAGCGGCGATGCCGATTCCCCGTCAGGGACTGGAATCGAGCCATCAGTTCTGCCGGGGACAATTTGGCCGAACTCGCTGCCGGCGACTGAGTGATTTGCGCGGGAAGAACTTGTGCAGCGGGGGTCGCGTCCACCAACCTGTAGTCGCAGCCCGCGACATTCAAATGATTCTCATCGCACGGAATCAGTAGGACCGCACGAAGGTCGCCGTTGAGAAGCCTCCCCTCGGCCACAATCTCCCCGCGGTCGTTTGCGGTGATGGCTTGGATCAATACGATCTCCGAGCCAAGGGGAATCAGCGTGTTTAAGTTCACCAAGTCCCCCTTCTCCCAAAGGAGTGCCTCACGTCCCGCAATGACGTCTGGACAGTGTTGTAAAGCGCCCAACACCTGCCCAAGATTGTTAATTCCGTTCGCATAGGAGCATGGCAAGTCTGTGGTAGCTCCAAGGTCAACGATCTTGCCTTCCTTCCACAAAGTTGCATGAGCCACAAAGTCGCCAGTGAGAGTGGCCCAACCCGCTGCGTCGCCGCCGTCATTGATCCACCTTGCCTCACCAAAGGAGCCTCCATTTGTTCCCAAATCTCTGAGAACGCCATTGCTCCATAAGAATGGATGCCATGTTTGGTCTCCCGCCAAATTTGAGATACCCACGACCTGACCCTTATTGTTAATGACATCGGGAGTTCCAGAAGTACCACCAAGCGTTCCCAAGTCAATCATCTTCCCGTTTTCCCAAAGGAAGGGATCTACTGTCGGCTGTTGCGTAGCCGGATCAATGGTCGTGATGGAGATACCCGCAATCTGTCCGCGTTCGTTAATTAAGAGCGCATCGCTGTCCGGGCCGCCCAGCGTGCCCAAATCGTGCATTCGTCCGTTCTGCCATAGAAACGCATGAGTCTGTGTGGCGCTATACCCAAATGAAACGGCTCCGGCAAATTGATCAGGGATTGTATTCGTGGCAAATCCCACGACCTGCCCCTGATCGTTCACGGACCATGCCAAGCTTTCGTCTCCTCCAAATGTCCCAAGGTTTAGAAGTTGGCCATTTCGCCATAGCGCTGCGTTGATTGCGGGGAAACCGGCCACCGGATCGATCTTGCCGTTGGTCGCCGATCCAGCAATCCATCCGCTATCGCTGATCCATTGGGAGCAACTGCTCGTGCCGCTAGGAAACGTGCCCAAATCCTCTATCTCTCCCCGTTTCGACTGAAATGAGTGTTGAATGTACGGATCGATTATGCCGTCCGGATATCCAAAGGCTGGGTTTTGCGGGTTATTGAAATCGAGGTTGGGCGTGTCGGCACATGAGCTCAATGTTCCCCGATTATTAAGACTGCGAACCCCTGGTTCGTAAACGATGCTCTCCGGACCACCTAATGTCCCCGCATCCACGACAACGTAGTGATGGTGAGTCGTAGGAGTTTGCTGAGCGGAACTACGGAGTGGCGCGGACGCGCATACTGCGACGCCGACCGCAAATGCCATTGAAATTCTGATTTTATGATTCATCGCATCCTCCAACTGAGTTTCTTCTGGGGAGCGAACGACGCGATTGGACCACATCCCTCACTCCGAGAATTTTTGTGCGAAGCAACTCTGCGCTAGAGGCGAACGAGGCTCAATGCAGGCGACCTCACGGCTGGGTCACCTTTTCATCACCGGGCCAACCCTTTTGCTGGTAGTGCTTTAGGAGGAATGCGACGGCATCCAGGTGCGCTCCTTCGAGCTAGTTCAACAAGTTCACCAACCGTTTTGCGATATGATACGTTGCGCCTGCGGTGACACGAGCTTGACGGAGGTATCTTCCATGCCGGGGGCGGATCGGCCGCTGAGCCTTGCCCGGTTCGAGAGCTTTGAACTGGACGTGCGCGCGGGAGAATTGCGCCCGCGCGATGGTGCGCCCGTTCGTCTGCCCGAGCAGTCACTCCGCATCCTTGTACTCCTCCTGGAGCATCCCGGCGAGGTCGTCCAGCGGGAAGAGATCCAAAAGAAGCTTTGGCCAAACGACACGATTGTCGAGTTCGAGCACAGTATCAGCGCCGCCATGAATCGGTTGCGCCAGGCATTGGGCGATTCCGCCGACGAGCCCAAGTACGTCGAGACTCTCGCCCGGCGTGGCTATCGCTGGATGGTGCCGGTGGAGTGGGCGGAAGGCGGCCCGGCGCTGCAGGCGGCGGCCGAGGGAAAGAAAACTGCAGAATCAACTGATGGCAGCCTGATTGGCAAGAAGGTTTCGCATTACCGCGTTTTAGGAATCCTGGGTGGCGGCGGAATGGGGGTCGTGTATGAAGCGGAGGATCTGAAACTGGGCCGCCGCGTGGCTCTTAAGTTTCTCCCCGAAGAATTGGGTGCCGATCCTGCTGCGCTGCACCGTTTTGAGTCCGAAGCGCGTGCCGCCTCGACCCTCAATCATCCCAACATCTGCACCATTTACGGGGTCGAAGAATTCGAAGGGCAGCCCTTCCTCGTCATGGAGCTTTTGGAGGGCCAGACACTCCGCGACTTGATGGCCACAATCGGTCCCGGGAAGCCCGCGTTGGAATTCACGAAGTTGCTTGACCTCGCCGTTCAGATCACGGCGGGATTGGATGCGGCTCATCAACAGGGCATCATCCATCGCGACATCAAACCTGCAAACATCTTCGCCACCAGCCGGGGCCAGGCGAAGATTCTCGATTTCGGTTTAGCCAAGTTGCTTTCTACCGGAACCACGGCAGCCGATTCCCCGGGCACGGATCATCGCGAGAACGACAGGCCGCACGAACCACAGCACGAGACCGAGGCGCTCACCGCGTCGAGCCCTTTTCTCAGTCGAACCGGAGTCGCGATGGGCACGGCAGGTTACATGTCTCCGGAACAAGTGCGCGGCGAGAAGTTGGATGCGCGGACGGACCTGTTTTCGTTCGGCTTGGTGCTCTACGAGATGGCCACAGGGCAGCGCGCATTCACAGGCGACACCAGGCCTGTGCTCCAGCAAGCCATCCTGCAACAAATTCCCGCTCCTGTGCGCAATCTGAACCCAGCAATCCCTGCCAAGCTCGAGCGCATTATCACCAGGGCCATCGAAAAGGATCGCAATGCCCGGTATCAAACGGCTGCGGAACTTCGTGCCGATTTAGAGGAAGTGAAACACGACATGCAGTCTCGGCGCACTTTCGCCTGGCCGGTGCTTGCGGGTGGAGTTTTCGTAATATCCCTCGCTATGGCGTTCTTCTGGTTCTCCCGGCACAAGCAGCTCCCCCTCGCGGACCTGCCCGAGCCAAAACTTCGGCAACTCACAATCAATTCCTTTGAAAACCGCGTGACCAGTGGGGCGATTTCACCCGATGGCAAATACCTGGCATACGCAGACACAAGAGGTCTATACGTGAAACTGATGGAATCCGACGAGACACACCTTATTGCCCAGCCAGAGTCATTGCAGAATCGCAAAGGCAATTGGGCTTTGGCCTCCTGGTTTCCCGATAGTGCTCATTTTCTTGCGAATGCAACCGGCCGGGGGCCGGATGGCACGCTCGATTCGCTAGGTTCCAGCATTTGGATCGCTTCCGCGTTGGGTGGAGTGCCGCATAAGCTTCGCGACGATGGACTTGCTTACTCTGTCTCACCGGACGGCTCTCTGATTTCGTTCTCAGCAAACAAGGGTCATCTTGGCGACCGTGAAATCTGGTTGATGGATGCTAACGGGGAACACGCTCGAAAGCTCTTTGAGGTTGACGAAGACGGCACGCTTTGGGGAATAAGCTGGTCTCCAGATGGCCAACGCATTGCGTACGTCAAAACCGACGCGACGGGCGATTCTCTCATTAGTGGCGACTTGAAAGGCGGGTCCGTCGTCACATTAATGGCATCCTCTGAACTTAAAAACATGGATGATTTTGTTTGGCTGCCGGATGGGCGATTTATTTATTCCGTCTCTGAGCATGAATGGAATCACCCGACATGTAAGTATTGGGAGGAGCGCTTTGACACTCGCGCGGGAAAACGTGTCGAGAAGTCCAGGCAGCTTAAAAATTGGCCCCAGGCCTGCATGCGCAGCCCATTTGTGACGAAGGACGGCAAGCGGCTCGCATTCCTGGAGCGTGAAGGTCACCCGACCGTAAATCTTGCAGACATTGTCAACGGAAACCGGCAAATACGAAACCTACGGCACTTCACATTGAGTGAAAGTTCGGATATGCCTTGGAGTTGGACGTCTGACAGCAAGAACCTCTTCTTCTTTTCGTATCGCAACGGTCCCCTCACTCTCTACCGGCAGGCCTTGGACCAGGATTCGGCGGAACAACTTGCTACTCTCCCGGACCCTTCCCACGATCCTGTACCGACTCCGGATCAGAAATGGAGTTTGTTTATAGCGGGAGGTTTTCAAAGTCCCCCGGTACAACGACCCATAATGAGGATTCCTGTAAACGGAGGTCTACCCGTGCAGGTTTCTATCGCCAAGTTTTCTAGCGCACTTATGTGCGCTCGCTCTCCCTCCAATCTGTGCCTGATTGTCGAGCCAACAGACGACCACAAGGAATTGATCCTCTCTGTCCTTGATGCCTTTACGGGGCGTGGCGCTGAAGTCACTCGCTTCGGCCTGGACCCGAACGACGACGATTGGTGGACGGACCTTTCGCCGAATGGCAGCCAGATAGCCTTCCTTCGTAGTCCAGCAGGACCCCTCTCCGTTTTCTCCTTGCGTGAACACTCGACACGAGAAATCCCCTTGAAGGACTCGAGCAACCTGAGGACCTTGAATTGGTCCTCGAACAATGATGGCTTGTTCGTCTCGGACGTTGCAAAAGGCAACACCAGACTTCTCTATCTGAATTTACGCGGCAAATCATCCGTGTTGGAGGAGCGTTCCGGAGGGGAGGGCAGCGGCGTTCATCAGTCACCAGACGGCCGACACTTGGCCATTTCCACTTGGACGCTGTCCGGCAACATGTGGATGATGGAGAATTTCTGAGAGCGCCACGCGCGTTGGTCCTGGTTCGATCCCATCACGCGAACCATGGCGTTTCAGCCTCAGAACTGGATTTGCGCCTTCACCTGAATCATCCGGGCAGAAACATTGGCGTTAAGTCCGGATCCAAGAACGCTGGTTGGGGTTTGCTCCTGGTAAATAATCTGGCCAAAGGTGGTGTCCGAGCTCCAATTATCGGGGAATCCGAAATTGGCATGGTTAAAGAGATTGAAAAACTGCAGGCCGATCGTCAGGACACCGGTTTCCCAGTGCGGGATCTTCGTATTTTTCAGGACCGCGAAGTCTGTGTTGAAGTAGCTCGGCGAACGAAAACGGTTGCGCCCTTGCGAAAATGTCACGCTTCGGCCGCTGCACGGCCCGTTGGGACCTGGTAAATTCCCCGTGTTGAATCCAGTCTCGCAACCTGTTTGCACAAACAAGGCGCCGGGATTCGGTGAACCATCGCCCAGCACTTGCGTGGGCAGGCAAGGAACGGAAGACGCCGGAATCACTGCCCCTTTTCCGCAGGGTCCAGCGGAACCGAGAGGAGCTACTGGCACGGAATAAATTGTGCCGAAGAAATTGTTGTTAACCAGATTTCCGACTTCCGCGAAATCAATCGCCGTGTAAGGAAAACCGGTGCGAGCGAAGATCGTCCCCGAAACCTGCCATCCCTTCACGAGAGAATCCGGGCCGTGGCCGCGCAGTGCCTCTTTAACCGGAACTTCCCAAACGTAGTTTGCGTTGAAGGAATGACGCGCGTCGTAATCCGCTGGCCCGTAGCTTCCGCGAAGATTTTTGGCATCCTGGGGGAAGAAGGAACTGCCGAAGGCAAATTGTTGCCATCCCCCGTTGGAGATCTCGTCCAGCGCATGGCCGTACGTATAGTTGGCCTGAAACATGCCGCTACCCCACCGCGTAAACCTCTGTTCGAAGGAAACGACCATGCCATTGTAGTTGGAAATGGCGCCAGTCTCATGCTGCGTGACCCCGCTAAATCGCGCATCCGCACAAGGCGGAACGGGCGGGCTGCTGCACACCGCTTTGGGGAAGGATCCGAACCCAAATGCATTTATGTTCGGATCATCAAAAAATTCATGGATGCCGTGATTTCCAAAATAGCCGATGGTCACGGAACTCGAGGAACCGAAACTTTGCTGCGCCTGCAGGCTCCATTTTTGATACTGCGGTGAGTGGATCGTATTTGCCGGGGTCTGAATGTTGGGAGGACTGAAGTTCGGATCCACCGCCTGAATCTGTGCAAGGGTCTGACCCGTGGCAAAGCCTTTCACAAATGCCGAATTGGAGGCGGCGGCATTCTGGGACAAGCTATTCGCCTCACCAGGAGCGAGGTTATAGCCGCCGAAGTCATAAAAATTGGAGGAAGGCGGGTTCGAAGCTAAAGTTGTCCCGACTGCACCGGGGACCGGATCGTAAAAGATACCTACGCCGCCGCGCAGGACCGTATTGTGAGAGACACCGAAGGGCTGCCAAGCAAAACTGAACCGCGGCGACCACACGATGCTGTCCGTATTCAGGAAAGCTTGTTTCTGATCGATCAGGATTGCCTGGTTGTACGGCTGATTCGGGTCGTGGCTGATGGAATCAAATGAACCAGAAAGCCGCGCGAAGCAACGACCCTCACAAACTGGATTGGACTGGTGATCGGCGCGCAACGCGAGCGTGAGCGTCAAGTTGGCACGAGCGCGCCATTCTTCCTGCCCGTACAGTCCCAAGCTATAGAAAGCGAAACGATTCCAAGTTACGGGCGGATAGGTCTGCCAAATGGTTGTGAAATCTGTTTTGGGGTTGGAGGGGTTTACTCCTCCGTAGAAAAACGCGTTGATCGTTTGCGGCAGTAATTGTCCAATGCCACTCAAATTGTAGCCGTACCCTGCAAAATAGGTCCGCTGAAAGCTCACTCCGAACGCAAACTTATGTTTCCCCCGCGTCTTCACCAGGTCGTCGGATAGCTGGTATGACGTTGTCTTTAAGCCGACAGGCTGTGCAAAGCCCCAGTCCTGGCCTCCCAGCACAGAGAAGGGATTGCCCGCGAAGCCCAAGTTTAACACTGTCGGGAAGACAGCCTGGGTCTGCGCCGGATTCGCCACACTGATGGTTTGGTTGATGTAAGTCCCTGCAAGCAAAAACTGGTTCGCCGCCGAGGGGCCAATGGTATGCGTCTCGCTGAGTTGGCCCTGCCACCAGGGTTGATGGGTGTAGACATTGAAGACCGAGTTGATCGGATCGACATACTCGGCACGGTTTCCGTGGTCATACTGCACCAACAGGAACATGCGGTCGTTGACCCCGAGGTTCCAATCCACACGGCCCGACACGATGGACTCGCTGGAAGGACGATAAAGGTTCTCGAAAAAATGCACCGCACAGGCATCCGTGCTTCCCAGTCCACCCGGTCCCTGCCAGCCGTTGCAGCCCAGGGGATCATTAAAGTTGCCGGGAGTCGCCGCACTCGCACCTGTCGTGTTGTTGTACAGGCTGAATGCTTGCTGGTAAAACTTGTGCGATGCTGACGTTACTCCGAAGATCGAATCGATATTGGCCATGGTTGCGGATTCGAATTTTGCGCTGGGCAGAACCACCATAGTGCTGAACGGAAGTACGAGGCGCATGCCCTCGGTGTCAAAAAAGAAGAACAGCTTATCCTTTTTGATTGCCCCACCCAGAGATCCCGCCCACTGATTCGCGATATCGAAGGGGCGCGGGTTACCCTGCGCATTGTCGATCCAGTCGTTGGCATTCAACGCGCTGCCATTCCAGTAGTACGCCGCGTTCCCATGAAAAGCATTGCCGCCGGATTTGGTCAGATAGTTGACGCTAGCGCCCGCGGCGCCGCCGAATTGCGCGGAATAACCGTTGCTGACGATGGTCGCCTCTTGCACTTCGTTCTGGCCCAGCATCATTCCCAACGCTCCGCCATTGTTCGTGTTCTTTAGCGTGTTGTTGTTATTCATCCCGTTTATGGTGAACAAATTGGACGTGCCTGGCATACCCAAAATTGAAAAATTGCCAAGGTAAAAGACGCCAATGGTGTCCGTATTCATGATCGCTCCAGGAGCCGTTTGGGCGATGTACGTTAGATCGTTGCCGGGGTTCGGCACTTGGGAGATTTCCGTCAGGTTCATCGTGGTGGAGGCGTCGCCGTTCTCCGCTTGAAGCAACGGCGTCTCACCCGTTACTTTGACTGTCTCGGTTCCTTCTGCAATTTCGAGGGTGAGGTTGCGTGTCCCCGGTGGCCCGAGCAGCACATTGACGTCGTGGCTCTCCTCGCGAAAGCCTGCATGCGAAACGCTCAGCGTATATTTTCCCGGCGCAACGAAGAAGAACCGGTACACGCCGTCGCCGTCGGTTTTGGCAGTTTGGATCGTTCCTTTGGTTTCGTCTCTCAGCTCCACAACGGTGTTGGGAACCACCGCGTGACTCGGATCGCTCACCACGCCGGTCAAACCGCCAGTAGACGTCGTTTGAGCGCATGAGTTCTTATATGGATTGAAAACGAGCAAGAGCATTGGAAGAATCTGAATCAAGAGCTTCCAACTCTTCGAAACACCCGGAATCTCGATCGACCTTGTCATTTACATTTGCAAGCGGTAGACGCGTCGATAATACTACCGCATTTCGTCGCTCTAACACCCAGCAATGACTTGAGAGAGATTACCCTGTCTTCGCAGCATGATTGGAATTTTTCGCCGAACGGGCAAAATGAGGGTGTTCGGCACTGCACTCAGGTCGCGGTTCATGCGTTTTAGAGAGAGAACGCACGCCGAAATTGCCGCCAGTGTTGTGCCCAGAGAAAAATTGGGAGGGAAATACGTTTGTGGTTCGCACTTCCCTCCCGCCGAGGAATGCTTTGCCGGCTACTCATGCTGCGTGAATGCCTTCAAGAAATGCTCCCAGCTTGGCCGCCGCCCGGAATTGCGGAATGGCTTCCAGTTCCTTGAAGGCCAAGGTGAACGCGTTCGACAGGCTCCACATAGTCCGCGGCGCGAACTCCTCATGTTGGGGATCGAAGTAGCGAGCATGCACGACGCGGGCCAAGTGCCTGGGTACTTCAAGTTCTCCCTCAATGAAGGCTCGATAGATGATGAGCTTCGCGGCTTCATCAGAAAGCTGGCTTATGCGCCAGGCTTCAACCTGCCGGCGCATCGGTTCAAAGTTCCGTTGCATGCGGTCGACGCCGATGGAAAGGCTGTCCTGCAGCGAGAAGTTCTTGCTGTGTTTCGCTAAGACGGGCGTGTTCACTCCTGTACGAGACAAACACAGAAAGACGTTCTCGTTCATCGATTGCATTTTTCTCGGCAACGAGGCCTGAGGGGAAAAGTCGGTACCACTTCGGTACAACTGAGGGAGAGAAAGAATAGCTTTCTGGCTCCTAAGCGACACCAGATAAAGCACTTGGATTTTTGAGTTTCATGGTTCGGGACCAGGAGGTCGATGGTTCAAATCCATTCGCCCGGCAATTCTTCATCTTTTGCCCTTTCAAAAATTGGGTCGAAGGGTTTTCTGCTGTTGTTGGCATCAATCCCCAGCACTATGCCTGACTCGGCAACCTGCCGCTGAGATACGAAGCTCGTGGTCCCTTCATCCCGGCATCGACTCAGATGCTTTCCGCGAAATGAACAGGGCTGTCAAATAGACCCAGGCCTCCAGACGAGAGCCGGGCTTGAAACTTTGGTTCCAACTTGGTTCCAACGAAGGGCCGCTTAACCGGCGTTTTTTCGGTATAAGCGGTGCCGATTCAACGGTTTTGAAGTTTGTTAACAGCCGAATGCTCTACCGTTGAGCTACCGGGGAACCGCACAACAGCTTTGTTTTCATTCTAATACAGCCATCGAAATCACGCCACTTCAGCCGCTGGTTCCAACTTCGGTCCAACGGCGTAATTTGTCGAACTTCTTTGGTGAAATCCAAAAAATCGGATGACTGATTTTCAAAGACTTAGACGTAATGTTCTGCAAGAGATTCACGATCATTCGGCACCGCACCGAACGCTCTTTTCCCATGAAAAAACGGAGTTCAGCGCGGCTGAGATATGGGATTCCCTTCTCGTGGCGACGCAACGCAAAGGGATTGGGCCGGGCCCAATTTAGGAAATTAGAGACTGTAGCTTCTCGTTTGAGTAATCGCGATCACTTCTACGGAAACCGCTTTTTCCAGCCAAGTGGATTATCTCCGACTGCCTGTAATCCGACCAGAATCGATGCTAAGTGCGGAGATCACTTTCTACAAGCCGACTTCCATGATAGGTCTTTGTCAAGAGGGCAAAAGCTCTCCCGACGCGCTTCGGAGGAGCGCGGGTACAAAACTCTTTCTGATTTCTCGCCGCGTGTGTTGGCCTCTCAGCCGTGGTTCCTTTTTCCAGATTAGAACCAGACTTCCATTTGCTGTCTCAGCCTTTCAGCTGCACAGAAGATTGAGTTTGTGTTTTCCTGCCAGTCTCGAAACTTATCAACGGGGGCATCCAGAGCTTGCGCTCTTTCGCCCAGTCGGCTTGACGGCAAGACCTGGCAGGCACGCGCCGAAGAAATCCTCCATGTTCATCGCCACGCTTTACGCAGCGATGCAGTTACTTGTCTCCGCCACCTGAAAATTCCGCTGCCCACGGTCGACCGCCATGAGGTAGGCCACCAGCTTCCGTGCCACCGCCAGCGTTGCGCGATTGGCATTGCCTTTCTGCTTTTCCTTGTCATAGAGCATCGCCAAGTTCGGGCTGTAGCGCGGTGCCATCTTCGCCGCCTCGATCAGCGTGGTCTGTAAATGTTTGTTGCGCTGTTTGGACAGCGGCGTGCGCTGCACGGTGTTCGCCGAACTCTTCTCGGCCCCGCACAGGCCGCAGTAGCTGATGGCTTTCTTGATCGAAGAAAAACGCTGCGCGTCCCCGACCTCGAGCGCCCAGGTCAACGCGGTGATCGGACCCACAGCAGGAACGGTCATCAATCGCTCCACACGATCCATCAGCAACGAATCACGCTCCAGCGAGCGCACCACGGCACTCTCTGTTTTCTGCAGGCGCACTACCGTCTCGCGGCATAGTCGCAGCAGCGAACACAGCCCTTCATCGATACCGGGGTTTGTCGCTAGCAGTTCGCGGAAGTAGCCGGCCCTATGCAGTCGCCGCTTGTTGTAGCTCACTCCCGCTTCCATCAGCAGTCCGCTAATCTTGTTCTTCATCTGCACCATCTGCCGGACGAGCAGGTTGCGGTACCGCAGCGTGCGCCGCCGTTCGCGAATCGCCGTCGAGGCCATGTAGCACTCCGGCAGAAAATCGCACCGCAGGCAATCGCAAATCTTGCTCGCGTCAATACGATCGTTCTTCTTTTTCGCCGCCGCAATGGCCCGTAGCATCAGCGGATGAGCCACCTTCAACGCGGCGGCATGTGGCTGCAAGTGATCGTAGATCCACCCGGTGAATACCGTGGCTTCCATCGCCGCGGTCCAAGGCTGCGGCAGCGTTTTCATCCAGCGGTCCAGGTCAAAACGCGTGGCGGGGATCGCACCTTCGGCGTGAATCGCGCCACTGCCATCCTTCACGCAGTAGCTGATCGTCCTCTTGTGCACATCCAGTCCGATGTAATACATAGTCTGCATGGGGGAGCCTCCTTTGGTGTCTCTGAATCAGCTCGGTCGCTGAGTTCAGCTTTGTACACCAAGCGCTCCTCCTCCGACCTATGCATTCAAACTTCCCGTTACTGATCGCCCGGTGCCCATCTGGATTGAATGACGTGGTGTTCGTGCGGCTGATAGATCGTGAAGTTCAGGGGCATCGGCATTTGTCGGACTTCCCGGATAAATCTCGCTCTTATCCGTAACTTCCGGGAAACGACAAGAGCTCAAGATGGATTGGGAATCACAAGTCGGCAACGGCGGGATGCGGTCTGCTTGTCATCTCGTCGACTGTTTCCCGAAGCGATGAGTGGGTTGATGCCCACGGGGAGCCAAGCCTTCGCTTTGACCGACTGCGGGTTCATTTCCCTTGTGATCCAACCTTTCAGGTGTTTTGCCTATCCCACATTAGGGTATTCACCTGATTGTGATGGCTATCCCCCGCCCGCTAGTCTGACCCTGCTCGCCCACGAAATGAATTCGCACAGCTCCGCCGGCCTCTTTGTCCGACCCTGAGGCCGAATTCTCCAAGTCAGCCAGAACGTTAGGAAGTTGAATTTGGGACCCGCAAGTAACCACGGTGGAGTGCGGCATGAACAAGCTCGCGTTGGCCCTAAAATTAACGAAGACGGTTGAGGGTGGAGTTCGGCCTTCCTCAAGGCGCAGTAGAGACACTCCGGCGGCTTTCAGGACTTTACGCCACTGTGAATCAGGTCATTCCTGGATGGCCTCCCTGCCAATATACGTGAGACATTTTCCAATGATTCGGCCCCGCGCTGCACACTAATTTCCGAGGGGCAAGATGGACACGACCTGTAGCTTGCTGGTACGACAGACGATCGTGGGGGGCCGGAGCGAAGGGACGACTACGGGCTCGCAAAAGGAGGAATTAAAAGAAAGAAGGAGGAGGGATCTTGGGACATGGACTGGCGGGTGACAACCGTAGCTTCGGCTCATTTCAATCAGATTCAGATTCGTCGAACCCGGCACGGCGACGTTGCAAGGAGTGACAATCATGCCTTCGGCTCTTCTCGATCAGATCTCGACGTCTCGTCTCTCCGCAGGTTTAGAACTGCTTCGAAATACTCTACGACCCACTCCACATGTGCAGTTGGATATGAAGGGAATGGATCTCTTCGCAAAGCTCGAGTATGTCAACCCTGTTGGGAGCATCAAGGACCGCCCCGCCTACTGGATCCTCAAGCGGGCGGCCGAGCGAGGTGAGATTTGCGAAGAGACAACGGTGATCGAGTCCTCTTCTGGGAACTTCGCCGCCGCTCTCGCAGCCTTCACCCACCTGGTCGGCCTGCGGTTCATCCCGGTGATCGATCCCAATATCTCTGGCACCTACGAGTCGTTCCTCCGGCGGATCTGTCCCACGGTGGTGAAGGTCGAGGAACGTGACGACACCGGCGGATTCCTTAAGACCCGGCTGCAGAAGGTGAAGGAACTATGTGCCACCATTCCGAACGCCTACTGGACGAACCAGTACGGAAATCTGGACGCCATAGAGGCGCACTACGAGCTCACAGGGACTGAGATCTGCGCCGATTTTGCCTCGCTTGATTATGTCTTCATCGGCGTCAGCACGGCGGGAACGATCGCCGGAGTGTCTCGTCGGCTCAAAGAGCACTATCCCAACATTCGGGTCATCGCCGTCGATACCGAAGGCTCCGCCATCTTCGGTGGGACACCGCGCAAACGCCATATTCCCGGCATTGGATCGAGCATCGTCCCGCAGTTGCTGTCGCATGCCAAAATCGACGACGTTGTCTTTGTATCCGAGCGGGAGACAGTTCAAGCGTGCCAGGAACTCCTCACGAGCCACGGACTGTTCGTGGGCGGGTCCAGCGGCACAGCGTTCGCGGCGGTCAAGCGTTATGCGGCGAGGATGCCGGCGTACAAGCACTCCACCGTGCTGTTCCTGTGCGCGGACCGCGGCACGCCCTACCTCGACACGGTCTTCGATCCCACCTGGGCGGCCAGGCTCGAGTAGCGGAGCGGGGAAGCCATGCACTTCGAGCTATCGATCATCAACGGCAAGAGCGTGTTCGACATCATCCGCGCCCATCGGGCCGAATGCATCGATGTCGTTCGGAACGCGTATCTCGCGCACGCCAAGGGGCAGTCCGTCAACCCCGATAGCTACTTTTTGCAATTCCCCGACAAGCCCGATTGCCGGATCATCGCGCTCCCGGCCTTCCTCGGAGACGGCTTCGGCGTGGCCGGGCTGAAGTGGATTGCCAGTTATCCTGCCAACATCCAGCGAGGCTTTCCGCGTGCTTCGGCTGTGCTCGTGCTCAATAACTACGAAACCGGCTATCCCTTTGCAATACTCGAGAGCTCGATCATCTCGGCCGCGCGAACAGCCGCCTCCGCCGCTCTTGCCGCGCACTGGCTGAACGGGCAATCGCCTCGCGCGCATTCGCTCGGAATCGTGGGCACTGGGTTCATCGCCCGGTACGTCTACGAGTTCCTGGTCGACACAGGATGGACGATAGAGGAAGTACGGTTACACGACCGGTCCCCTCTTGAGAGTGAGAAATTCAGAAACACAGCGTGCCGCCTTGAGCAGCACCGCGCGGTCACGGTTGTTCCCGACGTCGCTCAACTTGTGAGGGCCTGCGATCTGATCGTTTTCACGACCGTTGCTTCGACGCCCCACATCGCCGATGCCACGCTCTTCGAGCACAACCCTGTGGTGCTGCATATTTCCCTTCGCGATCTCGCACCCGAGATACTCCTGAGATCGCAGAACGTGGTTGACGACGTCGAGCACGTCATGAAGGCCAACACCTCCCCTCATCTAGCGGAGCAGAAGACGGGAAATCGAAACTTTGTGACGGGCACTCTTGCCGACATCATGATGGGACGACGGTCAGTGAATCGTAGCCGTCCGATCATTTTCTCGCCTTTCGGCATGGGGATACTCGACCTGGCGGTCGGCAAGTGGGTGTACGAGCAGGCAGTCGCAAGCGGCCAGGAGCTGCGCTTATCCGACTTCTTCTACGAGACCGTGCGATGAGCAGTTGGCGCAGGGCTCAGACCGCAGTTCTTCCGCCGGCAGCTCGCCGCCTCGTCCAATGCGTGACGCGGCCGTCGAGTTCCATGACCGTGCGTGTGAACCGGATGCGACCACAGAGGGTGAAGGTCATCGTGCTCGGGGAACGGTTGAATCTATGTTGATTGAGAATCAGCGCAGCGCCGCGACGACCGGCACCGAAAGCATCTTCGCCGAGGTGCTCGCTGACGTCCTGCGCGTGGACCGCGTGTCAGTCGATAGCCACTTCTTTGATGAACTGGGCGCTGACTCCTTGGTGATGGCCAAGTTCTGCGCGCGAGTGCGGAAGCGAGGGGACCTGCCGTCGGTATCTATGCAGGACATCTACCTACATCCGACGATCCGAAGCCTGGCGGCGCTCGCGGTCGTGGCGCCCAGGCCTGCTCGGCCACCGGTCTCGGCGGCGATCGAGGCGGCGACGCCGACCAGCACACGGGAATACATCCTCTGCGGAGCGCTGCAGGCCATGTCGCTCCTCGCCTATTCGTATGTCGCCGTCGTTGCCATCGAGGCGGCCTATGCGTGGGTCTCCGCGGCATCGGGGGCCCTCGCGACATACCTGCGTTTGGTTCTGGCGAGCACCGCGGCGTTCCTCGTGGTGTGCGCCGCTCCAATCGCGGCGAAGTGGTTGCTCGTCGGACGTTGGAAAGCCCAGCAGATCCGCTTGTGGAGCCTCGCGTACGTCCGCTTCTGGATCGTCAAAACGCTCATCCGATCGAGCCCGGCCGCCCGTCTGTTCATCGGCACACCCGTCTACTCGCTCTATCTTCGGGCGTTAGGCGCAAAGATCGGGCGGGGCGTCGTGATCCTCTCGCGGCGCGTGCCCGTGTGTACCGATCTCCTGATGATCGGGGCGGGTACCGTGATCCGCAAAGAGTCCTTCTTCAACGGCTACCGGGCGCAGTCCGGGCGGATCGAGACCGGACCGGTAACGCTCGGCCGGGACGTGTTCGTCGGCGAGCGGGGTGTGCTGGATATCAACACGTCGATGGGCGATGGGGCACAGCTCGGTCACGCCTCCGCGCTGCACAGCGGCCAGGCGGTGCCGGCCGGCGAGCGGTGGCACGGATGTCCGGCACAGCGCACGGACGTGAACTATGTGCGAGTCGCCCCGGCGCGGTGCGGCACGCTGCGGCGGGCCGCCTATGGCGTCGCCGCCGTGCTCGTCGTGCTCCTCTTCTACCTGCCGCTCGTCGAGGGGACCGCGAGCCTGGCGATGGACGTGGCCGCGTCTCTGGCCGGAGCGCTGGCGCCGACTGCACATGCCGGCGCGCTGAGGGTGCTCATCGTCGAGGCGGCGATCCTCTCACTGGTCCTTTTCTTCGGCCTCGCGCTCATCGGCCTCCTGCTCGCCGTCGCTGTTTCTCGCGTGTTGAGCTCGTTCATCAGGCCGGACACGGTCTATCCGCTGTACGGCCTCCACGACGCGGTGCACCGCGCGATCGCACGGATCGGGAGGATGAGGTTCTTCACGCGCCTTTTCGGAGACAGCTCCTACATCGTGCACTTTCTGCAGTGGCTCGGATACCACCTTTCCCCAGTCGAGCAGACCGGCTCGAATTTCGGCAACGAGGTGATGCACGCGAACCCGTCCCTGAGCGCCGTCGGCCCCGGAACGATGGTTGCCAGCGGGCTGATTCTGGTGAATGACGAGGTCTCGAGCAGCTCGTTCCTCGTATCCCGAGCAGCGATCGGGCCCCGCAACTTCGTGGGGAACGACGTCTTGTATCCCGCGGGCGGCAGGACGGGCGACAACGTCCTCCTCGGGACGAAGGTGATGGTTCCCCTCGACGGCAAGATTCGCGAAGGGGTCGGCTTGCTGGGCGCCCCGTGTTTCGAGATTCCGCGATCGGTCGAGCGCGACAGCCGATTCGACCATCTCCGGACGGGGGAGGCCCTGCGCCACGGCCTTGCGGCCAAGAACCGCTACAACCTTCGAACCATCGGCCTGTTCCTCTTCACACGCTGGGTGGGCGTTTTCCTGTTCGCCCTGCTCTACCTCGCTGCCATCGAGCTGTACGACGTACTCCCGCATGTCGTCAGCGCCGTGCTCTTCGCGCTCAGCATCGTGATCACCGCGATCTACTTCACCCTGGTCCACCGCTGCGTCGATGGGCTGCATCCCGTGCGGCCGACGATCTGTTCCATCTACCACCCAGATTTCTGGTCGGCCGAGCGCCTGTTTAAGGTGAATCCGATTCACTATCTCCACACGTTCGACGGCACGCCGTTCAAGAACGTTCTCTGGGGGCTGATGGGCGCGCGGATCGGCAGGAGGGTCTTCGACGACGGCGCCCACATCTCCGACCCGTCGCTCACCGCGATCGGGGACGAGTCTGTCCTCAACTACTGGAGCGAGATCCAGTGCCATTCGCAGGAGGACGGCACGTTCAAATGCGACCGAACCACGATTGGCGTTCGCTGCACGCTCGGGGTCGGTGCATTCGTCCTCTACGGCGTGACCATGGGTGATGGCTCAGCCCTCGCCGCCGATTCCTTCCTCATGAAGGGAGAGGAGGTCCCGGCCCACACGCGGTGGGGGGGAAACCCGGCAAAGGAGATGTGAGATGGACAATCTCAGCCTGCGTAGCACGATGACGACGGCGGACCGTGGCCGGGAGTTCTGGCGCGGCGTACTGCTCACCGGTGGATTCACCGCGCTTCCGCGGTGGACCCTCAGTCCGGTGGCTGGCGTCGGCGAACACGAGGCGAGGATCCCCGACGAACTCGTGACGGCGTTGCGCCGGCTGGCGAACGAGCTGGCCGTGCCGCTCAGCTCGGTGCTGCTGACCGCGCACGCCAAAGTGCTTGGCGCACTCTCGGGTGAGCGCGAGGTGTGCACCGGCTACGCTCTGAAGTGCGGCTCGCCGTTGCCACTTCGGATGACGCTTGGACGCCGCTCGTGGCGCGAGGTGCTGCTGGACGCTGCTCGAACTGAGGCGGAACTGCTGGCGCACAGGGGTTTTCCAGTCGAGGATCTCCGACGCGAGTTAGGCCTCAGCGAGCCGCCGTTCGAGACCGTTTTCGAATTGGATGCGGGCGGGGGTGGGGAGTTCCCCGAGCACACCGTACTTCGCGTCGCCTTCGTGGAGCGTGAGGGGCTCGTGTTGCGGCTGCGTTACAACAAGGACGTGCTGGACGCGGAGTGTGTCGCCCGGATCGCCAGCTACCATCGCACCGCGCTGACGTTGATCGCGGCTGATCCGGATGCCGAGCACGCGCGGCAAACCCTGCTCTCCGCCGAGGAGCTGCACTTCCAGCTTCATGGCCTCGCTGGACGACGCAGAGAGCTGCCACACCGTCGCGTGCACGAGTTGTTCGAGGCGCGGGTGCGGGCGCACCCTGACGCCGTCGCCGTCGTCCGCGGCGACATCCAGAAGACGTATCGAGAGCTCAACGCCCGCGCCAATCAGTTGGCACGAGCCCTGTTGGTGCGGGGGCTCGCTCGCGAAGGGGTCGTGGGCGTTGTGACCGAGCGCAATCTGGACTGGATGACCGCCGTGCTCGCGATCTTCAAAGCTGGCGGCGCGTACTTACCCATCGAGTCGCGTTTCCCGGCCCACCGCATAGCCAGGACACTTTCTCGGGCCGGCTGCCGGCTCGTGGTCACCGAGCGGGGCAGCACCGCCACGCTCGATCAGGCGCTCGCGTCGTTGTCTGGAGTCGAAACGCTCTACTTCGACACGGCATACGAGGAGGGACATCCTCAGGGCGATCTCGGAATTGACGTGGCACCCGGCCAGCTCGCCTACATTTACTTCACCTCCGGCTCCACCGGCGAGCCCAAGGGCGCGATGTGCGAGCACGCTGGGCTACTCAACCACCTCTTCGCCAAGATCGACGACCTGAAGGTCGACCCGGGGGACGTGGTGGCCCAGACGGCGCCGCAGTGCTTCGACATCTCGCTGTGGCAACTGGTTTCCGCGCTGCTGGTCGGCGGGCGGACGCTACTCGTCGAGCAGGAGACAATCCTGGACGCGAAGCGCTTCATCGACAAGATCGTCGACGCTAACGTCAACGTCATTCAAGTCGTGCCGTCTTACCTTGAAGTTCTCGTGTCCTATCTGGAGCAGCACCCCCGCGAGCTGCCGGACTTGCGGTGCGTGTCGGTCACGGGCGAGGCGCTGAAGAAGGAGCTGGTGCAGCGCTGGTTCGCGGCGCAGCCCGCGATTAAGCTGGTCAATGCGTACGGTCTGACCGAGACGTCTGACGACACTAACCACGAGGTTATGGACCGCGTGCCCGACCGGGAGCGGGTGCCGCTCGGCCGTCCGATCAACAACGTGTGGGTCTACGTCGTGGACGAGCACCTCGCACCCGTGCCGCTCGGCGCACCGGGAGAGATCGTCTTCTCCGGCGTCTGCGTTGGCCGCGGTTACATCAACGACCCAGAGCGCACGCGGCAAGCGTTCATGGCGGACCCGCACCGCGCGGGCCGCCGACTGTACCGTAGCGGTGATTACGGCCGCTGGCTGCCCGAGGGCAAGCTGGAGTTTCTCGGTCGCCGGGATTCCCAGGTGAAGATCAGCGGCTTCCGAATCGAGATCGGCGAGATCGAAAACACACTGCTGCGCGTGCCCGGAGTCCGCGAGGGCGCAGTCGTTGTCACCGAGGGACCCGACCGCAGCAAGCACTTGGTGGCATTCTATTCCGGCCAGCAGCCACTGGATGCCAACGCGTTGCAGGAACGGCTCAACGCGTCGCTGCCCAAGTACATGGTCCCGACGGCCTTCCATTGGCGGAACCGTCTGCCGCTGACGGACAACGGCAAGATCGACAAGAAGGCGCTGAAGGCGCTCGCCGGAGAACTCGATGTCGCCGAGCAGAGCCACGAGCGGCCGAGCACGGCGACCGAACACCGACTGGCGGCCGCGTGGGCCGAAGTACTCGGCGTCCCGAAAGAGCAGATCGGTCGGCGGGATCAGTTCTTTAACCTGGGCGGCACGTCGCTGTCGGCACTGAAGCTAGCGGTCAGGCTGAACCGTACGGTGTCCCTCAAGGACCTTACCGATCACCCGGTTCTCGCCGATCTCGCCATGCTGGTCGACGACAGGTTTGTGCAGCGGCTTCGAGCGGTTCCAGAACGGTCGCCTTCATCTCGAGCAACAACAATTGACTGAAAGGGGGAACTCGAAATGTCGTCATTATCCGCGAGGTCATTGTCCTCATCTCCGACCTCACTGCCCAACGTGGACCTGCAACCCGGCAGGCCGCCTATCCTGCGCGTCGAGGCAACCGGCGACGCGGCGCGCTGGGCGTCCGAGCACCGCAACGCGCTGCGCGCCTTCGTCGCCGAACACGGGTCGCTCCTGGTTCGCGGTCTCGGGCTCCGCGACGCGGCCGAGACCGAAGCGGTTTTTCGGCAGCTTGGCAGCCTGATGACCGAGAGGGAGGCCTTCGCGCCCCGTCAGCGCTATGCTCAGGGCGTGTACTCCGCGTCGAAGTGGCCGCCCAACCAGCACATGTGCATGCACCACGAACTTAGCTACGCGGTCGAGCTCCCCAGCCTCATGCTGTTCGCGTGCCTCGTTGCGCCGACGGGCGGGGGCGAGACCCCGGTGGCCGACTCGCCAAACGTCCTCAACGCGTTGCCCGCCGACTTAGTCGAGCGCTTTGAGCGGGTGGGCTGGCTCCTGATTCGCAATTACAACAACGACATCGGGGCGTCGGTGGCTGAAGCCTTCGGCGCCGACGACCGTCGCGCCGTCGAGAGTTACTGCCGTGCGAATGCGATCCAGTTCGAGTGGCAGCCAAACGGTGAGCTGCGCACTTGGCAGCGCCGCAGCGCCGTCGTGGGTCACCCGCGCACCGGTCAGCGGTGTTGGTTCAACCAAATTGCATTCCTGAACGAGTGGACGATGGACCCGGAGGTACGCGAGTACCTCGTAGACACCTACGGCGAAGACGGGCTGCCCTTCAATACCTGCTTTGGCAACGGCGATCCGATCGGCGCGGATGTCATACAGTTGATCGATGAGGTGTATGAGAAAAACACCGCACGCGAGCGGTGGCAAAGCGGGGACCTGTTCCTGGTGGACAACGTCCGCACCGCGCACGGGAGGGAGAGCTTCGAGGGGCCGCGCGAAGTGCTCGTGGCGATAGCCGACGCGGTGCACCTGGCCGACTGCTCGCCGACGATCGAGGTGACCGCCAGCTGACGACGACCGCGATGTCTCTCACCCCGTCACTACCGAGCTCTTTTCAACTGGCGTCCGACGAAGTTCATTGTTGGTGCGCCAGTCTAGACGTTCCGCCTGAAACATCCGCTCGCCTCTATGCGACCCTAACGCCTGATGAACGTACCCGGAGTGCACGTTTTCAATTCGAGCGCGATCAGCAGCGTTTTATTGTCGCGCGCGGAATGCTGCGTGACCTCTTAGGGCGCTATCTCCAGACCCAACCTAGCCAAATAAACTTTGTTTACAACGCATTCGGCAAGCCTGACCTTAGCCCTGAATTCGGCAACCGGCTTACGTTCAATCTCTCTCACTCAGCCGGTCTCGCCCTCATCGCCATCGCCACTGCCTCCAACGTCGGCGTTGATCTCGAATACATCCGGGCGCAATCTGATTGCGCCGATATCGCGCGGCGTTTCTTCTCAGCAGCTGAGGTTGACTATTTGATTGCTCTCCCGAGCCATCTGTACGCCGAAGCCTTTTTCAGTTGTTGGACAAAGAAGGAGGCTTACCTCAAAGCTTGTGGCGAGGGTCTCGCGATACCTTTGAATAGTTTTTCTGTCCCGCTGACAACCGATGGTGCGCATACTCCAGAAGATCTCTATGTTGCCTCGAAGGATATCGTTCCAGCCAACCGTTGGTCGCTCTACACCCTCCGACCTGCTCCGGGCTATACCGGGGCACTGGCAATTGAGGGAAGTGGCTGGCGGCTAAGTCACTGGCAATGGAGGATGCCTCAAGGCTAGCCACTCGGCCAGAGGAGTAGTGGTGACTACTCTCGGAAAAAGATGCGCACAATCCTGACGGTTCTTTGGCGTCACGATCGGGATTACGGCGTTGATTTGTATTGAGACAATCGGCAAGGCTGTGGCTGGCCCTGGGTGTGTCTGGTCACAATTTGCTGCCGATACTCCAAGGCTGAAATGGGCGCTGCGTGGGAAGCACAGGGACACGTGAAAAACTTACACAAACATCTGCTCTGCCTTGCATGGGGCACTTATCTAGCCTTCGCATTGCCCACGCAGTCTTATGGCGCTGCTCCACGTCGTCTGCCTTCGGTTCCTCAATCGGACACCCAGGTGGCACAAGCTGTGCCGGTGGAGCGGGCCCCCAAACTTGATGGCACTTTGGACGATTCGCTTTGGCAATTGGCGAAACCGATCACGGACTTTCGTCAGCGGGAACCTCTCGAGGGCCAGCCAGCAACTGAGAAAACAGAAGTGCGGATTCTGTACACGCGACGCGCCGTTTATTTTGGCATTCATTGTTTCGATTCGAATCCGTCTCGCATAATCGCCAGCGAACTCCGCCGCGATGTTAGCCAGGATTTGGATGACCGCTTCGAGATTCTCATCGACTCGAATCATGACCGGCGTGGAGGTTACGTCTTCCAGGTCAATCCTTTGGGCACACAAATGGATGGCCTCATCGTCGAAGAGCAAAGAGATAACTCTGACCTTGATTTCGATGCTGGTTGGGATGGGGTGTGGAGCTCGAACGCACGTATCGTTGGGGATGGCTGGACCATTACCATAGAAATACCCTTCACCACTCTGAATTTCACGCATTCCACAGAGGTGCTTTGGGGACTCAATTTCAAGCGCTTCATAAGGCGCAAGAACGAAGAAGACCTGTGGAGGGCGTATCGAAGAACATTTGGCATTACCAAGGTATCGCAAGCGGGAGACTTGCGAGGTATCGAGAATATAGGAAGCGGACGGCTCTTTGTCGTTAAGCCCTATGCCCTCGCTCGATATGACCGGCAAACCGGCCAGGATGCAAAGTTCCCGCTCACGGGCGGAGTCGATGTTAAATACGGGCTTACCTCAAACCTCGTCTTGAATCTGACGGGAAACACGGATTTTGCCGATGCCGAAGTCGATCTGCAGCCGTTCAATCTCACGCCGTTCAAAGTATTCATTCCTGAGAAGCGCCAGTTCTTCCTCGAAAACGCTGGGGTCTTCAATTTCGATATCGGCGACCAGGATCAATTGTTCTTTAGTCGCCAGGTCGGGATCGATCCGGTGACTGGCCAACAGGTGCCCATCAATGGCGGAGCCAGACTAACGGGAACGATTGGTCGAACGGAATTGGGCATTATGGAGGTAGATACTCGCTCCAGTGGCCCGAATCCTTATGCAAACTATGCAGTCGCGCGGTTGAAAGAGTCGCTATGGGGAGGTTCCTATGTGGGAGTGATGGGGATAGACAAACGATCGGGCAACCCCCTGGAGAGTTTCAATCAAACTGGCGGCGTCGATACACGTCTGGACTTCTTCAAAGACTGGTTCGTTGACGCACACATGGCGGGAACGCAATCGCCCGGACACCCGAGCGGCGCAAGCGATGTGGGGGCCTCGCTCTCGTATCGGTCAAATTGGCTGGACGGAATCGTCGAGCGGCGTAAGACAGGCCCGAACTTCAACCCGGAAGTAGGATTCATCGAAAGGGTAGATTCCAACGAAACGTACGGGGATCTGACTTTCAAGGTAAGACCGGAGATCAGAGGTGTGCGCGAGCTGCAATTCGAAGGAGAGGTTCTCCACGCTCCCGATACGCGCAATGAAGTCTCCACTCAAGAATGGCAGGGCACGTTCCGGGCCGATTTCAACAATGGAGCCTACACCGACGATGACATTGCGGACGTGTTCACCCAGCGGATCAATACGCCATTTCACATTTACAAGAACGTGTTCATTCCGAACGGGCTGTATCACTTCGCCCGCCATGAACTTACTTACGGGTCGGGGCAGGATCGGCGCTTTACGTACAACTTCTTCGAACGCTTCGGCGGCTACTACGGAGGAACTCTAAATGAATTTCGCGTGCAAGCCAACTATCGCCCGACTGCAAAGTTCTCGATATCTGCCTCGGAAGCCTGGGATCGTTTCCGATTGCCACTGCTAAACGGGAATTTCTCCGTAGTGCTGGCGAGCCTACAAGGAAACTATTCGTTTAGCCGTTTCTTAACGTTCACCAGCCTCATTCAGATGGATACTTCAAACACGCAAGCGGTCAGTGCCAATTTGCGTTTGAGATATAACTACCGCCCGGACAGCGACCTCTACATCATTTGCAACGTTGGGACTCAATTCGCCAGCATCGCCCCAGCGAATCCTCCCCAGGTCCGCGAGACCCGCTTCGCAGTGAAATGGACCTATTCCTTCAATCCGTGAAGGACGCGCGAGCTTGTTGACTTGCCCACGCACTGTGGCCAAAGAACATCCGTCACATGCCGGGGCTCTTCCATACTCCGATACCCCTCTAACACAAATCTACAAGGCTCGGACCATGCATGCGTGGTATGTAAAAAATACCGGTTCGGCCACGAAATTTGCGGAGTTTACCTCTGACATCTACGACTAGGGTCGAAATACGAATCCTCGTAAGCCTTTGAAAGATCAGGCAAATAAGCAAAAGTTGCGTCGCTGGTTACAAGAATGCACCCTTAACGCCCAATAGCGGCGCCGGTCCTCTCCGCTAAACTTCGTCACCTAGAGGGAGCTTTGATGCGAGCTACTCCATATGACATATTTAGGAAAGACCTTCTCGGCACCCCGGTTTGGATGGAAACGGTGCAAGACCTCGAAACGGCGAGCCTTCGCGTAATGGAATTAGCGGGCCGCTCGCCAGGGGAATACTTTGTTTTTTCTCAGGAATCGCAGGAAATTGTAAGCAGCACGCCGCCACGCGTGTTTGCATTAGCTATCTAGCTCCGTCTTTTCTCGAAGCAAAGACCTGATCTCATTTCTTCTGTTTTGAATCTGTCCGTGTGTTGCTGGGCCGGCCGTTTGTCCGCTCACAAATACTTCTGCATGCGACACCCTGCGGGAGAGTCAAAGAGATGCCCCATTCACACTTCGCGCGGAGCAAGCTCTTCTCCCACAAAGAAATCTTCATCAGACTAAAGAACTTGAGAGACTCATTCTGTGCGGTAGGTTACTCCGTGAGGTAAGCCCGAGTTTGCTGAATGAGGTGATAGCTGCATGGAATCTGACGGCGGCAAGCGCCCCAAAGAATATGGCGTGCGTAACCGGCGGTATTCGATCCGCTATCCTTTCGCAGCCGGTGTGGAGATGCTGGAATTGCAATCCGGGAGTCGCGTGAGCGGGGTGACCTCAGATCTCTCTCTTGGAGGATGTTTTCTGTGTGCGCGCCGGACCCTGGAAGTCGGCGCCCGAGTCCGCGGAACGCTCACTCACGAAGGCCAGCAAGTAAAGATGCTCGCAGTCGTCCGTGTGGTGAAACCGCAGGTGGGAGTGGGGCTCGAATTTCTGGACATTGATCCGGACTCCAATGCAACACTGCTGGCCTGGATCGAAAATCTCCGCAAATCGCGCTGAAACTTCCGTCACATCCGGAGACTTCCGGAAGGTTACGTTCCGTCGCAGTTTCTGGAGTTCACGTGATTTGCTTCCGAGGTTAACGTGTCGAAGGAAACTGGCGGTGGGCGTCCCGATCAGTACCGAGAAACGCGCTTGTATCCATTAAACGACACCTCAGTATCAACGCCATCAACTCCGTGTTTCGCGCCCCATTGTTGAATCACCGGCACGAGTGGCTCAAATTTCGACGATGAAACAGGAAACCCATTTACGGTGGAACGAGCCAGAGACTATCTCCTAGGGCTTCCAAAGTCAGCAGCGGATCGGGCGCGCCGGTACATTAACAAATGCACCGCCAGAGGTTGACACACCGCTGCGTCGGGCAATGCAGGAAGCTCGTTGGCCGTAATCTGGTTCCAACTTGGTTCCAACGAAGGGCCGCTAAACCGGCTTTTTTTCGGTATAAGCGGTGCCGATTCAACGGTTTTGAAGTTTGTTAACAGCCGAATGCTCTACCGTTGAGCTACCGGGGAACGGCACAGGCAGGAACCATCGAATCAACTTGCACAGGTAGTTTAGCGAAGCGCACACAAAAGTGTCAACGAAGCCCGCCGCAGTGCACGCGTTGGTTGCGGGCGACGCCTGGCGCTATAATGTCCAGATGTCCAGTAGCCAGGAGAGACTGCTGATGCATGGCACTACCGTGCTCTGCGTGCGCAAGGACAGCAAAGTCGTGCTGGTCGCCGATGGTCAAGTGACCATGGGGGACCACGTGATGAAGCACACGGCGCGCAAGACGCGGCGTCTCTTCAACGACAAGGTGGTCGCGGGTTTTGCTGGCTCCACCGCCGATGCCATTTCGCTTTTTGAACGCTTCGAAGGAAAGCTCCAGGAATTCTCGGGTAATTTACAGAAATCCGCGGTCGAGCTGGCCAAGGATTGGCGCAAGGATCGCGCGCTGCGCCACCTCGAGGCCCTGCTGATCGTTGCGGACAGCAAATCCACTTTCATCCTTTCCGGGAACGGCGACGTCATTGAGCCCGACGACGGCCTTGTCGCGATCGGCTCCGGCGGGATGTATGCGCTGGCCGCGGCGCGCGCGCTACTGAAGCATTCGAAGCTCAGCGCCAAGGATCTGGCCATGGAGGCTATGCGCATCACCAGCGAAATTTGTATTTTCACCAACGCGAACTTTACAGTTGAAGAGCTGTAGATCTGATCCAGGCGTCGCGCTTGGCAATTCGCGCATCATAGCGGCAAGACAGCGGCAGCAAAGCGATCAAGCTTCTTTGAACTTTTAACTTTCAACTGCGGACTGTAGACTTTGACCGGCGGAAGAGCGGCAGACGGATCGATCGAATGGCCAGCAAGTCAGAAAAAGAATTGATTTATGCCCCCGGGGGCAACGGCGCCGAAGCTGCGGAAGAGCAGGAGCTGCTCCCCGCTCTCGACGATATGACCCCCCGCGAAATCGTTTCGGAACTTGACAAATACATCGTCGGGCAAACTGCTGCGAAACGCGCCGTCGCCGTGGCCCTGCGCAACCGCGTCCGCCGCCAGAAGCTCCCACCCGAAATTGCCGAAGACGTTTTGCCAAAGAACATTCTGATGATTGGACCCACCGGCGTCGGAAAAACGGAAATCGCGCGGCGCCTCGCGCGGCTCGCGGGTTGCCCGTTCGTCAAGGTCGAAGCTTCGAAATACACCGAAGTCGGCTACGTCGGGCGCGACGTGGAATCGATGGTCCGTGATCTGGTCGAAACGTCCATTGACATGGTGCGCGAGGAAAAGCTTGACGAAGTCGCCGACCGCGCCGAACAGGCCGCGGAAGAGCGCGTGCTCGATCTTTTACTTCCCCCGCCGCCCCCGCCTGCGCCGGGGACTCCGGAGGGCGAAGCGACATCGCAGCGCGAGCAGAACCAGCGCACACGCGAGAAGCTTCGCACACAGCTTCGCGAAGGCAAGCTGGACCAGCGCATGGTGGATATTGAAGTGCGTGAGCGCGCCATGCCGGCGTTCGAAATCGTCTCCAGTCAGGGCGTCGAGGAGATGGACGTCAATATCATGGATAAGATCGCCGGTATGTTCGGCCAGCAGAAAAAAAAGCGCAAGATGAGCGTAGCCGACGCTTTCGAATACCTGATCCAGGAGGAAGAAAACAAGCTTCTTGATATGGACCAGGTCACGCGCGTGGCCGTGGAGCGCGCCGAGCAGATGGGAATCATCTTTATCGATGAGATTGACAAGGTTGCCGGCCGCGAATCCGGCCACGGTCCCGACGTTTCCCGCGAGGGCGTGCAGCGCGACATTCTGCCCATCATCGAGGGCACCACGGTCAACACGCGCTACGGCATGATTCGAACCGATCACATCCTGTTCATTGCCGCGGGGGCGTTTCACGTAACCAAGCCGTCCGACTTGATCCCCGAGCTTCAGGGCCGCCTGCCCATTCGCGTCGAGCTGCAATCCCTCAAGGAAGAAGATTTCATACGCATTTTGACCGAGCCAAAAAACGCTCTCATCAAGCAATACGTCGCGCTTCTCGAAACCGAAGGCGTCAAGCTGAATATCACCGAGGACGCCGTCGCCAGCGTCGCGCGTTTCGCCACCAGCGTGAACGAGCAAACCGAAAACATAGGCGCGCGCCGTCTGCACACGATTCTCGAGAAAGTGCTGGATGAGATTTCGTTCGAAGCGCCCGACCTCAAGAAGAAGAACGTCAAGGTCGACGCCGCGTACGTCAACAAACAGCTTGCCGACATCGTAAAGAATCAGGATCTCAGCCGCTACATCCTGTAATTTGAAATTGGAAAATGGAAAAGAGAGAAGGGACGAGAATCAGCCTTCGTGCACGCCCCAGGCAAGTCTTCCCTATTTTCATTTATGTATTTTCCATTTGCGTTGTGTCAGCGGGCTGCGGCGCTCCCGGAGATCCTATCCCGCCCACACCACCGGTTCCGGCCGCCGTCACGGACCTCATCGCGTACCAAGCGGGCGATGGCGTTCAACTCATCTTCACTCCTCCCACGAATTCCATCTCAGGGGAAAAACTCGCGACGGTGCCCGCGGTCGAAATCCTGCGCGGCACGGTAATGCCGGATGGGACGCCCGATGCGAAATCTTTTCGCGTGGTTGACACGATTCCCGGCGCAGTGGTCGACAATTATCGCGCCGAAGGGCGCGTGCGCTTCAACGATCCTATCCCGCCGGATAAAATCAAGACGCATGCTGGTGGCCCCGTCAGTTACATCGTTCGAACACGCGCCTCGCCGAAACGTGCCTCCGCTGATTCGAATGTCGTCTCACTGCGCCTCTTCCCGGTTCCCGCACCCATCAATTCCGTCGAGGCTCGCGTTACCGAGTCGGCGATTGAGCTGACGTGGTCTGTCCCGACAAGTACTTCCGCCGGCGACCCTGTGTCGGCGCTCATCGGTTATCGCATCTATCGCTCAGAGGCCAGCCTTCCTGCCGACTCGTCATTGGAGCAAGTTCCGGCGCCCGGCAAAGGGGCGGGGCCCGCCTCAGCACTTGCCTTCTCAGAGATCAACAGTTACCGCGATAACTCCTTCAGTTTCGACCATACTTACGTCTACGCTGTGCGCAGCGTCATTCAGGCCGATGGCCATGAACTGGAGTCCTCCGACTCTCAGCCGGTGGTGGTCACGCCACGTGACACCTTTCCGCCCGCGGCGCCGCAAGGGGTAGTCTCCGCTTTACTTCCCGGCGCAAGTGCGGGCACTGTTGTTGTCGATCTCTCCTGGTCCATCAACGTTGAAACCGACCTGGCGGGATACCGCGTCTATCGAAGTGAACAGGAGGGCGCTAGAGGGCAGCTGCTCACGCCGGATTTGTTGCCTACACCTGCTGTTCGTGATACGTCTGTACAGCCCGGCCATCGCTATTGGTATGCCGTGACTGCGGTCGACCGCGCGGGAAACGAAAGCGCGCCCAGCGCACCAGTCGCCGTCGAAGTTACGCAACCACCGTTGTAGACCCGGGTTAAAGCATTGTTCGTATCGGGGGAGCCCAGCATCCGATGTCCGTGCGCGCACATCTTCCCGGTTACCGTTGGTTCCACATCTTCCGCAATGCGGCGATTCGGACCGGCATTTACGCTGGCGTTTGTTTGAGCGGGGCTTTCATGACCTGGCTGGTCATTGCAAATCGTATCCCGTTCCTGGATCGATTTGCACTGGAGCGAAATATTGCCGCTGCCGCACTTCTCGGCCTTCTTGCACTGGTTCCCATCCTTCGATTTTGGCGCATGCCAGGGCATCTCATGGCGTCCAGCCTGATCGCCTGGCTAATTTTCAGCCTGTGTTATCGCGTGCTCTGCGTGATCTTCCGCGGACTCAGTGATTGGCACAGCACCTTCCAGGTGTTTATGCTGGGAGCCGTGGTGTATATGATCGTCACGACCGTTTGCTGGATTGGAGCCTCCATCTGGAAAGCGCGCGAGGCACATGTTTCTCATCCCCATAATCGCGCGAGCTGACCTGCAATGAAAATCTGCCGTTATGTGATGCGTGACCCTACTTCTATGCCCCCTTTGCCTCGCTATGGACTGATCGAAAGCGAGAATGTCATTGAGATCTCCGGGCCACCGTGGGGTTCATGGTCGCGCAACTCGCGTTCCGCGCGTCTCGCGGAGGTTCGGCTGCTCTGTCCGGTCGAACCTTCAAAAATCGTCTGCATCGGCCGGAATTACACCGCTCATGCCACAGAGCTGGGGAACGAAATCCCGAAAGAGCCGCTGATGTTTCTCAAGCCTCCGTCCTCCGTCATCGGTCCCGAGGAACCGATCGTGCTCCCGAAATACTCTCAACAGGTGGAACACGAAGGCGAACTCGCCCTCGTTCTTGGCCGCCGCTGCTCCCATCTGCGAGACACGGACGACGCACTTTCCTTCGTTCTAGGCTACACCTGCCTCAATGACGTCACCGCGCGGGATCTTCAGAAAAGCGATGTGCAGTTCACCCGTGCCAAGGGTTTCGATACATTCTGCGCGGTCGGCCCGCACATCGAGACCGCTCTC
>Ga0209180_10000086_pt1 | contig 41499 bp, 35 predicted proteins | sample CZO8metaG_3_FD_188355 | JGI IMG/M metagenome (GOLD analysis project Ga0209180, IMG submission 188355) | Vadose zone soil microbial communities from the Eel River Critical Zone Observatory, Northern California, USA - CZOApr15con2H2.8 metaG... | ecosystem: Environmental > Terrestrial > Soil >...
TGGGGCTGGCCTCGCGCGGCTGGCTCTACGAAGCTTGCGGTACCGCTTTCAGCAGTTTGCTTCTATCTTTGCCCTCCGCCGTGGTCGCCATGCTTGCCGTTCACCTGCGAACTCCGGTCTTCTGCGCGATTGGCGTTGTGGTCTTTCCCCGGCTCCATCGTTACATCCGAAGTCTGCTGGTGCGTTCCTACGACCAGCCTCACGTGCTCGCGGCACGGACCAGAGGCTTGAGGAGCGGAGCGATTTTCTGGCGGCACGTCCTGCCGGTTGCCGCCCCGCCGCTCCTGGCTCTTTTCGGTGTGTCCTTCGCCATCGCCTTCGGCGCCGCAATTCCCATTGAAGCCCTGTGCGATTCACCGGGCCTGGGACAGCTCGCCTGGCACGCCGCGCTCAGCCGGGACTTGCCCCTCATCGTCAATGTGACCCTCGTTGTTTGTCTGGTGATGCTCGCGGCGAACTCGCTCGCCGATCTGGCCGGGCGCGCTTTCGCAGGGAGCGCGCAATGAGTCCCCTCCAAAAAGTAGCGGCCATCATTTTGTGCACGATCTTTGTACTAATGGCGCTCGCCGCCATCCTCGTGCCCGCTCCTTACGCGCGGCAGTTTCGAGATGTCCCCAACGCTGGTCCTTCGGCCGCGCATCCGCTCGGCACAGATGCTTTGGGCCGCGATTCCTTATCCCGCTTGCTCTACGGCACGCGCGTTTCCTTGCTGCTCGCCCCGGCCGCCGCCCTTCTTTCCACCCTGATTGCCGCATTCCTCGGGAGCGCCGCGGGTTTTCTCGGCGGCTGGTTCGAGCGGGTCATCCTTGCGGTAACGGACCTCTCTCTCGCTTTGCCTTGGCTTTTTCTTCTTCTCACTGTTCGCGCCATGTTGCCTCTCGATGTTCCGCCGATGGTGTCGGTCATCATCGCCTTCTTGATGATGGGCCTGCTGGGCTGGCAGGCTTCGGTTCGCGTCATCTGCGCGGCGGCGCGCGGCGTCAGAGATTCCGATTTCTTGCTCCTCGCTCGCTCTTCCGGGTGCAAACCTGCGCGGCTCCTGCTGCGTCACGTGGCGCCAAACCTCCGTCCGCTTTTCTACGCGCAATTCTGGATTTCTGTCCCGTTGTTCATTTTGACCGAGGCGAACTTGAGCATTTTGGGGCTTGGGGTGATGGAACCGATGCCGTCGTGGGGAAATCTGTTGCGTGGCTTCGAAGATTTTTCCGCGCTCGCCGCAAATCCATGGCGGCTCGTGCCTCTCATTCTCCTCGTGATCGCCGTCATGTGTTTTCAACTGGTTCTGCCATCGCAGGAGGTCACACAGTAATGCGCAGTGCTTGGGCTTTTCTGGCTTTTTCTTTCGTCTTGTGCCGGCCCGCCGTGGTCCGCGCCGAATCGGCGGGCCAGTCTGGTGGCGAGCTCCATTTCTGTCTTCGCGGCGAGCCGAAAACTTTCAATCCGCTCCTTGTCGAAGAGGATTCCTCGGAAACGATCCGCTACCTGACCGGCGGCGTTCTGATCCGTTTGAATCGGCAGACTCAGGCCCTCGAGCCGGGACTGGCCGTTTCTTGGAAAGTCAGCCAGGAAGGCCGAAGAATCACGTTTCGCCTTCGCAGCGGCCTGCGCTTTTCGGACGGCACTCCATTCACCGCGGAAGACGTTGCCTACACCATGAAGGCCCTGATGGATCCGCAGCTTCACTCGCCCACGGGCGACTCTTTCCGCTCCGGGGAAGGGCAAGTTGATGTGCAAATCCCTTCATCGGACAGTGTGGTCGTCACCTTTCCCGCGCCAGTAGCGGGACTCGAGCGCCTTTTTGATCAGGTCGCCATTCTCTCCGCCCATTCTCCGAAGAAGGAGATGGCCGTTCTGGGACCCTTCTGCGTCGCGGATTACAGCCCCGGCTCCCACGTGCTTCTCCGCCGGAATCCGAATTACTGGAAAAAGGACAAAGAGGGAAAGTCTCTGCCCTATCTCGATTCGGTTCGGCTCGATATTCAGCGGAATCGAGATATTGAATTGCTCCGCTTCCGTCGCGGCGAAATTCATTTGATCAACGCTCTTGACGCCGAATACTTCGACCGCTTGCAGAAAGAAACTCCCTCAGTCGCTCACGATGCTGGCCCGGGCCTCGATTCCGAATTCATGTGGTTCAACCAGGTGCCCGCCGCCCCGTTTCCCGAACACAAGAAGAACTGGTTCCGCGCCACGGAATTTCGCAAAGCCGTTTCCATGGCCATCAATCGCGCCGATTTGTGCCGCATCGTTTTTGGTGGTCACGCTCATCCTGCTCTCGGTCCCGTTTCCCCGGCCAATCGTTTCTGGTTCAATTCTTCGCTTCCTGCGCCTCAGTACGATTCCGCTGGAGCGCTTCAGCTGCTTGCCCGGGCAGGGTTCCGGCTCGAAGCTGGAACTCTGCGCGACTCCTCGGGAAATCGGGTCGAATTTACGGTCATCACCAATGCCGGTAATAAATCCCGCGAGCAAATGCTCACCATGATCCAGCAGGACCTTTCGCAGATCGGAATCAAAGTAAACCTGGTCACTCTCGATTTTCCTTCGCTGATTGAGCGCATCACTCGTACTTACGACTACGAAGCGTGCCTCGGCGGCCTCGTCAATACCGACCTTGACCCCAATAGCCAGATGAACGTGTGGCTGAGTTCCGCGGAAAATCATCAGTGGAATCCCAAGCAATCGAAGCCTGCCACTGCCTGGGAAGCGGACTTGGACCGTCTGATGCGCGCCCAATCTTCCGCAATCACCGACAAAAAACGCAAAGCCGATTTTGACAAAGTTCAGCAAATCGTCGCCGAGCAGCAGCCCTTCATCTATCTCGTGAACAAAAATGCCATGTCGGCTATTTCGCCCGCCGTCGTGGGCTCCTCTCCTTCCGTTTTGGACCCCCATGCTTTCTGGAACGCCGAATTCCTCCGTTTGGGAGCGGATCCGGCTTTGGGTGCGCAAAAGTGACCGAAGCGGCCCCGCTTCTGTCGTTTCGGCTTTCCGTCGATTACCGCAACAAGACGGGAGTCCTGCGCGACGTTTTCATGGAGCTTCGCCAAGGCGAAATCCTCGGACTTGTCGGCCAGAGCGGCTCGGGGAAAAGCACTCTGTCGCTCGCGATTCTTCGTCTGCTCCACCTGAAAGGGGGAACGGCGCGCGGCAGCCTCTTGTTCAAGGGCCAGGACCTATTCGCAAAGACTGAAGCGGAGATGAGATCCCTGCGCGGCCGTGAAATGAGTATCGTTCTGCAGAGTCCGTTGTCCTCCCTCAACCCGGCTCTGCGTATCGGCTCGCAACTCAGTGAAGCCTGGCGCGCTCACGCGGACGGCACGCGAGAAGAATGTGCCGCCGCAATCCGCGCCGCGCTGGCGAACGTCAGTCTCCCAAACGACAACGATTTTCTGCGTCGCCGCCCTTCCCAACTGAGCGTCGGCCAGGCCCAGCGTGTCATCATCGCGATGGCTATCCTCCACCGCCCTTCGCTCCTCATTGCCGATGAGGCCACCAGCGCCCTGGATACCATCACCCAGTCGGAAATCCTGCGCTTGTTTGCGCAGCTCAATCGTGAGTTGCGTATGGGCATCCTCTATATTTCTCACGATTTGCTCTCCGTCGCGGCGCTTTGTCATCGCATCGCCATTCTCAAGGACGGCGAGATCGTTGAATGTGGTCCGCCATCGCAAATCTTTGGCGCGCCACATCACACCTACACGCAAAAACTGGTCGCCGCGCTCCCGCGCCTTCCTCTTCCTGCCCCTCAAATCGGCATGCGAGTCAATTCCGCCCTGAGCGACGAAGAGAGCGATCCGGTCTTGGGAAGAGTCTAAACGGCGTCAGTTCTGCGTTTTCCGGCCATTTTCTAATCTTTGTCTCGTCACTGCTTCGGATCAAAGCGCCCCGGAAATGTCCTGTATCACTTAACGAGGAGCTGGTACCTACTCTTTTACTGCTTGCTCGCTACGGCAAGGAATCCCAGCCGCAAAAGATGATTCCCAAAGTATCGCAGGAGACGCTGGCGGAAATGATTGGCACAACGCGCACTCGGGTCAATTTTTTCATGAATAAATTCAGAAAGCTGGGCTTCATTCGTTACAAACGGCGGACTTCACGTCCACACTTCCCTCCTAAGTGTCGTCCTGCACGAGTAACCGCCGCGTTTCGCGCCGCGCCGAGCGGCAAAATGGAGGCGGAGCCGTCTGGAACCCCCAGCCGCCTGGCAATTTTCCGGGCCCTGTTGCGCAACCGGTCTTTCCACGGTATAATTCTTAGCATGTTGGCATACCTTCGGAAGAACGCGCGGATGTGCATCTGTTGTATGTGCTGTACGCGTGTGTCTTCTGGCGCGGGGAGGCTGAGCATCTAGCAAATTGATTTAGCCTCAAGGCCCTTTGATCCCACCGCCAGAAAGGAACTGGCAGGTGGGTTTTTATTTTTCGCCACAAGAGTTCCGGAAACGAATGCGAAAAGGAGATAAGCAATGTCCGAGTACAAACATCCCGAAGTTCTGGTTTCAACCGATTGGGTCGCTCAAAACCTGAGCGCCCCCAATCTCCGTTTGGTCGAAGTGGACGTCGACACCACCGCCTACGATCAGGGCCACATCACCGGCGCCGTCGGCTGGAATTGGCAGACCCAGCTCCAGGACAACATCCGCCGCGATCTGATTGACAAATCCACTCTCGAAAAGCTTCTTGGCGCCTCCGGCATTTCCAACGACACCGCCATCCTCCTCTATGGCGACAACAACAATTGGTTCGCCGCCTACGCCCTCTGGCAATTGAAGTACTACGGCCACAAGGATGTCCGCTTGATTAACGGGGGCCGCAAGAAATGGCTGGAAGAGAAGCGCCCCCTCACGAAGGAAACGGTGAACGTCAAGCCCACAACCTACCGCGTGTCCGGCACCGATGAATCTCTTCGCGCGTATAAAGAGGAGGTCTTCTCCATCGTGGAGGGCCGCAAACCGGGGCAGCTTGTCGACGTCCGTTCCGTTGATGAGTTCACCGGGAAAATCATCGCCCCTCCGGGCATGTCGGAAACCGCCCAGCGTGCCGGACATCTTCCCGGCGCGGCCAACATTCCTTGGGTTCAGGCTTCCAACGAAGACGGCACCTTCAAATCCTTCGACGACCTGAAGAAGCTCTACGACTCGAAAGGCATTACCGGCAAGGACGAGGTCATCGCTTACTGCCGCATCGGTGAGCGCAGTTCGCACACCTGGTTCGTCCTGAAGTATCTCCTGGGCTACGGTAACGTTCGTAATTACGACGGTTCGTGGACCGAATGGGGCAACCTCATCGGCGCGCCAATCGTCAACGAAACTCGCGCCGGTCAGCAGGAGTCGGTCGCCGCAGCTCGCTGAGCACAGCGGCGGAAGTTTTTGCTCCAGAGCAGGGAACTGGACGGCGGGGGCTCTCCCTCTCCTCGGCCTTCGCCGTTCAGATCTCCTTTGGTTCGGTGGCGCGGTCGCCAAGTGGTAAGGCAATGGTCTGCAAAACCATTATCGGCGGTTCGATTCCGCCTCGCGCCTCCAAATCCCTCTCCCCCCTCATCCACTTGACGCTAAGGGCACGCGGCGAGCACTTGGTCGTGACGGCGCTGCTCAATATTGCCATCATGACAAGTCGAATTCTGCTGCTTTAAGAAGCGTCCTTCGGACTTCATGAGAATAGTGCGTTCGACTTGGGTTTTGCTCACGAATGGGACAATGATTTACCTCACGTATCGAGGGAAGCGAGCGGCCCGAATTCCTTTGACGCGGTCTGGTTCCTTTGCTAGAATGGATTTCAGGTAATCCTGCGGATTCTTTGAGTGCGGCGGTCGTCTCGCCGCGCTTTCTCTTTCCGGCATTCTTCGCTGCATCGAATAGCAAAGCAACTTGCACCTTTTAGAATCAATAACTTACGAATTGCAATTTTTGTAAGTCCTTTCTTTTGATATTCATACAAAATGCCGGGGGTGTGGTACCCCTCGACCTCGCTGAGGTCAGAACTGAACTGTATCTGGCGTGAGCACAGACCTCACTCTGTGCTGTGCTCTTCACCAGTCACAGGTTTCGGACAAGTCCGATGGGGGGTTTGCACGGATCACGGAACAGAGAACATGAATCACGAGTCACCGCGTCGCAAGCTCCTTCACCAATGCCTTGCCTTTTCGGAACCACGCCCGCTCGCGCCTCTGCATGTACCGCGGGAGAGTGCGCTTTTTCGCCAGCAGCTTCTGCGCCCACTCGCGCGCCTCTTCGCGCCGGTTCGCCGTCTTCAGAAAACTCGCGTAGTTGTACAGCGTCTCCGGAGTCGTCGATATCTGCGTCACTTCCGCGAAAAGCTGCTCCGCGCGTTCCAATTGACCCGTTCGTGCGTACGCGTCCGCCAACAATCCGGCCGCCCGGTAATAATCAAATTTACGGTCGCCGGCCACCACGCGCTCCAGGTCAGGAATCGCCGCAGCCAGGTCATTCATCCCCAGCGACGATTGCGCCCGGGAATAGAACGTGTAGATTGAATCGCTTCGCGCTGCGATCGCGTGGTTGAACGCCTCTCGCGCCTTCTCGTATTGCCTTTGATCTTTGCAGAGTTCCCCAAGCTCTTCATAGTTTCCCGCGGATGGATTATCCAGGATCTGCGTCTCCAGGGTTTGGATCCGTGACCTTCGGCCAAATCCCTGCCACACGCCGCGCAGCAGCGTCATGTCCGGCAGCACTTCCGCGAGGATGTACACACTCGCGCCCAGGAAGCCGCCAAAGAAAATAATGTAGAACCAATAGTTCTCTGGCCGCCGCCGCACGAAGTGCACGATCGCCAGGATCTGCACGATGAAGCCCCAGGGATAGTAGAGGTAGGTGAGTCCGAACATGAACGGCCGTCCCTTTAGCAGAATCCCTTTCCTTTATCCGCGGGTCAAACACTACCTCAGACATTTCTATGCAGGAGTAACTGCCTGCGGTGGCCATTGCCGCTTGCTATGATGGTCCGGCATGAACCCCATCGAAACGCTCGGGCTCGCGCTCGGTGCCGGATTCTCCTCCGGATTGAACCTCTATGCAACCGTGGCCACGCTTGGGCTCCTCCAACGCTTCGGCGTTCTTCACCTTCCGCCTTCCCTCCAGGCGCTCTCTCATCCCTGGGTCCTGGGAATCGCGATCGCGCTTTATCTGGTGGAGTTTTGCGCAGACAAAATTCCTTACCTCGACACGGTATGGGATGCGATTCACACCTTCATTCGCCCGCCGGCCGCGGCGCTTCTTGCCTATGCCGCCGCGGGCGGAGCCGCGCCTGAATGGCGTTGGGGAGCTGCGTTGATCGCTGGCGGCGTCGCCCTCGCTTCGCATGGCACCAAAGCAAGCGCCCGCGCTGCTGTCAATGCCACCCCCGAGCCCTTCAGCAATTGGATATTGAGTTTTGGCGAAGACGTCCTCGCGGTTTGGCTGGCCTGGATGGCGGCGGCTCACCCGCTTGCCACGATCATCGTCGTTGCCGCGCTCGTTGTGCTCTCAATCTTTTTGCTCTATCACCTTTTTCGCTTTGCGCGCCGCGCGCTTCAACGCCTGCTCGCCGTCTGAGCTGCCGTTTATTTCAGGTACGTCGCCAGCCAGTCCACAAACGTTTTGTACCAGAACTGCGCGTTCTGCGGCTTCAGCACCCAATGTCCTTCGTCCGGAAAGACCACCAGCTTTGAAGGCACTCCCTGCCGCTGCAACGCGCTGAAAAATTCCAGCGATTGCGTGTACGGCACGCGGTAATCTCTTTCTCCCGCGATCACCAGCGTGGGCGTCTTGAATTTTGCCAGCTCGCCCGCGTACGTCACCGGCGCCCACTTCTTATAGCTTTCCGGATTTGTCCACGGCGTGCCCTGCATGTCGTGCTCTTCGAACCACAGCTCTTCGGTTGCGTACATCGCCACCTTGTCGTACACGCTCGCGTGGCTGATGATCGCTTTGAAGCGTCCCGTGTGTGTGGCAATCCAGTCCGCCATGTATCCGCCATAAGAGCCGCCCGCGGCTGCCATTCGCGTCCCGTCGGCAAACGGATACTTCTTCAGCGTGTAGTCAACGCCGTTCATCACGTCGGTGTACGCTTTGCCGCCCCAGTCGTTCGTGATTTCATCCGTGAATTTCTGCCCGTAACCCGTCGAGCCCCGGCGGTTGATCATCAGCGTCACGTATCCCGCTCCGGAAAACACTTGCGCGTTCCACCGGTAGCCCCATGAGTTCGACCACATCGTCTGCGGCCCGCCGTGCAGCAGCACCAGCAGCGGGTATTTTTTCATCGCATCGAATTTCGGCGGCCGGATCAGCATCGCCTGCACTTTCGTTCCTTCGGCGCCATCGAACCAGAACGTTTCGGGTGGATTCATTTCCAGTCCCGCGAGGATCGCATCATTTTGATGCGTCAGTTGCCGCGGGTTCGTGCCGTCGCTTGACGCGGCGAAAACTTCCGCCGGCGTCGTCAGGCTCGCGCGCTCGAACACCAGCGTCTTCCCGTCGGCGCTGAAGGAAATCGCGGTGTTATAGCCGTCAGCGATGATCTTTTTCGGTTCCGCGCCCGCGCGCGCCGCCATTGCGTACACCGGCTGCTGCGTTTCGTTCTCCGCAGTGAAATAAATCGTCTTGCTGTCCGCCGACCACGCCAGGTCATTTGCGCTGCGGTCGAATCCTTCAGAAAGATTTTCATTCTTTCCGCTCTGCCGGTCGTAGAGCATCACGCGCCAGCGGTCCGATTCATATTCCGGCGCAAGCTGTGCGTGGTACGCGATGTGCTTCCCGTCCGGCGAGTACACGGGATTGCCGTCAAATCCTGGCTGCGTCGTGATGCGCTTTGCTTCGCCTCCCGCAACGGGAACGATAAACAAATCGCCGTTTGTACTGATTGCTTCCATCTTGTCCGTTACCGCCGTGAAGCAAATTTCCTTTCCGTCGGGAGAAAAAGTGATATCGCCTGGCCCGCCGCGCTCGTCCGGCGGAACGTCGTAATTCGCCCCAGGAGTGAGATCGCGCGGAGAGCCGCTTCCATCTGCTGCCGCGACAAACAAGTGAGCCCGTTTGCCTTCATTCCAGTGCGTCCAGTGACGGTAGAGAAGCTGTTCCGCCACGTGCGCCTTCACCTTGCTCTTTTCTTTTTCTGCGTCGCGTTTGCTGTTGCACTCAGCGTCTTTGCAATCCGGGTAAACCGACGATGTAAACGCGATCGTTTTTTCGTCCGGGGACCATTTCACCAGGTCCGCGCCGGTGGACAAATGCGTCAGGGCGTGCGCCTCGCCGCCCTCCATCGAAAGCAAATACACTTGCGATTCGCCGCTGCGTGAGGAAAGAAATGCCAGCGTCTTCCCGTCGGGCGACCACACTGGGGAGGTATCGTGCCCGCTTTGCGTCAGTTGCATTGCCGTCCCGCCCGTGGTCGGCGCCACCCAAATGTTGCTCGCGCCGCGGTTCGCGTCCATGTCCGGCGTCGACACCGTGTACGCGGCCCACTTCCCATCCGGCGAAACATGCGCTTCGGAAATGCGATGCAACCGGATCATGTCATCAAACGTGATGGCGTGTTTCGCTGCTTCTTGCGCCGAAACGATAAATCCGCATCCCAGCAGGCACATGCCTGCGAGGCTTCTCCGCAGAATGACGCCTTTCATCTTTGCTCTTCTCCTGTGATTCACAAAACCTCCGTGCAGAATCACGGATAATGTCACGTTTCGTTTGCGAATCCAATAGCCCGGCCGCTCGCCGCTCAGAACCGCAATCCCCTGCGGGCGCATCGCATGCAACCGCGAAAATAGCTGCGGGTTTTCGGCTGTTGCGCGCAAATCACAATTCAAGGCGCAAACGATTCATCGCGCCGCGCGGATGAGACGCGCGACTCTGCTAGAATTCTTACGCATTCATCTCGTGGTGAACGTCGTTGGAAAAGCAATTTATGATCCGTCTCAAGCGCATCCACTCCCTCGCCCTGCTTTTCTGTTTGCTGTCGGTAGTCGCACTAGCCTCGGCTCAGGAAAATCCGCCTGCCAAGCCGCGCGCCCGCGATCTCGGCGTGCCCTTTGACGGCACGCCCGGCCCGCTCAACGCCATCACCGACGTTCCCGGCGTCACCGTCGGCCACACCACGCTCGTTTCCGGCGAAGGCAAGCTCGAGGTTGGCAAAGGCCCCGTGCGAACCGGCGTGACCGCCGTTCTCCCTCGCGGCAAGGATTCCATGAGCAGTCCTGTTTTTGCCGGCTGGTGGTCTCTCAACGGCAACGGCGAAATGACCGGCACGACCTGGGTGGAAGAGTCCGGTTTCCTCGATGGTCCCGTGATGATCACCAACACGCACAGCGTCGGCGTCGTGCGCGACGCCGTCATCCAATGGCGCGTCGCGCACGGCCAGCCCGATCCCAAGAGCTACTGGTGGGCGCTCCCCGTCGTCGCGGAAACCTGGGATGGCTGGCTCAACGACATCAACGGTTTCCACGTCAAACCGGAGCATGCTTTCCACGCCATCGATTCCGCGCACGCTGGACCGGTCGAAGAAGGCAATGTGGGCGGCGGCACGGGGATGGTTTGCAACGGCTTCAAGGGCGGTATTGGCACTTCTTCGCGCAAGCTCGACACGAAACTCGGCGCGTTCACCGTGGGCGTCCTCGTGCAATGCAACTATGGCTCGCGCGCGAATCTGCGCATCGCCGGCGTGCCCGTCGGGCGCGAAATTCCCGAAGATCCTGCTTCCGCCTCCGCTTCATTCAATGAATTGGACCACGGCTCGATCATCGTGGTCGTCGCCACCGATGCTCCGCTCGTTGCGCATCAACTCAAGCGCCTGGCGCGGCGCGTCTCGCTGGGGCTCGGGCGCAACGGAAGCATCTCCGGCAACGGCTCCGGCGACATTTTCATTGCGTTCTCGACGGCGAATCCCGGCGCCTCCGCCGCCGACCACCTCGTCGATCTGAAAATGCTGCCCAATGATCGAATCGAAGTCGTCTTTGCCGCCACCGTTCAGGCCACCGAAGAAGCTATCATCAACGCCATGGTTGCCGCGGAAACCATGACCGGCATCGAAAACCGCAAAGTCGTCGCCCTCCCCCACGACAAACTTCGCGCCATCCTTAAAAAATACAACCGCCTGGCGCAATGAAGCACCATCCATAAAAACTTCTCGCCTCGACGCCCTAACAGGCGCTCTTTTCTGATAATGCAGAAACTCAGGTTACTCGAGCTTCCTGTCTCCGAGCTCGTAGGCGTCCTTAAGTTCTTCAATGCGACGGTCAGTCAAGTTTGTCATGCAATCTGCCCATACCATCGGGCTCATGCTTCCGCCGCCAATCTGATGCCTGGCAGCGTCGCAGTGCAGATCGCGATAGTGGATCCAGGCTCTTTCTGCGGCCTTTAGTTTTTGGATAGCCATGTCATCGAATTTCATCTGTTGTAAGTCGTTCCGTTGATGGTCGTCTGAAAGATCTTTTTCCATCAAGTGCACAAGTTTCCCGTAGACGTCATTAAGATGAGCGTCGACTTTGCGATATTGTTCGGCGCTGCATTGATTCATCTCCTGCTGAGTCTTTGCCCAGTCGCACGGATTCTTTTGAGCATTGCTTTGTTCGGCAGGCTTGGTGTTTGGCTTGGCGGAAAGCAAGATTGCAAAGAGAAGAAAAACCTTCGAAAGTCGGACTGGGTTCAACATCTCGCCTCCAATTGACCTTTCAAATTGAATCGCTTCCCTAAATCACCGGAATCGCGGTCTTGCGGGGCGGATTGAAAAACGGGAGAGCTACCACTTTCGCTGAGACGGTATGTCGCACGGCTTCCACCGTCATTTCCATGTGCAGCGTCGTGCCCCGCGCTGAATTCTCGCGGCTGACGCACGCCAACGCGATCATCTTCTTCAGCGTCGGCGACCACGTCGTCGAGGTCGCCTTACCCACTTGCCGCCCGCCTCGATACACGGGAACGGCCACGCGCGACGCCATGCTCGGCACCTGCGGCGCCATCTTCAGTTTGTCGTAAAGCGCCTCCACCTCATTCCAGTTGATCTCCAGCCCCACCAGCGCCCGCTCCGCGCCCCTTTTTGCTTCGAGCGCCAAGGCTTCGCGCCCCACAAAATTTTCTTTCCTCAAATCCACCAGCTTCCCCAGCCCAATCTCCGCCGGCGAATAGTTTTGAGATTCAATCAGCGCCTTCTTGCTGGAAATGTAATCGACTTCAATCAGGAGAAGCCCCGCCTCGATTCGCGCAATGTCCAGGGCAATCATTCCCGCCGGATGAATGTCAAACACCTTGCCCTTGGCGGCGAGCGCGTCCCACACCTTCAGGGCATCTTTCCACGGCATCCAGATTTCGAATCCGAGATCGCCCGTGTAGCCCGTCCGCGAAATATCCACCGGCACGCCTGCAATTTTTCCGCGCGTCACGCGAAAATATTTCAGGTTCGTAAGATCTGCGTCCGCCGCCGCATGTAACAGTTTTGCCGATGTAGGCCCCTGCAACGCGAGCGCCGCAGTCTGCTCCGAAATATCTTCGATACTTACGTTCAGCGCCAGCGCGTTCTGCCGGAACCACCGCAAGCTCGGGTCCGCGGCGGTCCAGCGATATTCGTTTTCTCCCAACCGCGTGATCGTTCCGTCGTCGATCACTTTCCCTTCGGGATCGCACCAGCAGCAGTAAATCACCTGATCCACGGCCACTTTATTGATGTCGCGCGCAATCACGCGGTTCACGAGCTTTGTGGCGTCGCGCCCGGTTACGCGGTACTTGAACAGCGGCGAAATATCGATCAGCGCCGCCGAATTCCGGATCGCGTTGTACTCGTGTTCGTGGTGCATCTCGTACACGCTGACCGTGTAATAGCCCGACCACTCGCGGTAGTTCAGGCTTTCGCACAGCGCCAGTGTTCTCTCATGAAACGCGGTTCCGACCGGCACGATCCCTCCTGATTCGAACGCGGCGCTTGTCGCGGCAAAGACATCGGATTATAGGTGCGAATTCGCCGCCCTAGCAAGGCGACCCGATGGAAAGTGTTTTCCGCAGGCTTGTACAGCGCCGTCGCTCTCGGTAATAATGTCCAGTCTTCGCTTCCAGCAGCTTTTCATACTAATAGTTGAGTTTTATCGGGGTCGTTTCGAATGGGGCAGCACTACGACGTTATTGTCATCGGCGGCGGCCACAACGGCCTGGTCAACGCCGCGTATCTCGCCAAGGCGGGGAAGAAGGTCGTTGTCTTGGAACGCCGGCATGTTCTTGGCGGCGCGGCCGTCACAGAGGAAATCTTCCCGGGCTTTCTTTTCTCCGAATGTTCATACGTTGTCTCGCTGCTTCGCCCGGAAATCATTCGTGAACTCGATCTCCCGCGCCACGGCCTGGAAATTCTTCCGCTCGACGGCACTTTTACTCCGATGCCGAACGGCGACTACCTGTGGCGCGTGAACGATCACGCAAAAACCATCCGCGACATTCGCCGCCACTCCCGCGTCGATGCCGAGGCCTACGATGAATTTTCGAAGATGATGACGCCCATGTGCCGTTTCGTGAAGCCCATTCTCTCGATGATTCCGCCCGATCCCACCACGCTCAATCCGAAGGACCTCAAGCAGCTTCACTTTCTCTTGCAACGCTTCCGCGAACTTTCTTCCGATGAGCGTTACACGCTCGTCCAGCTCATGACCATGAGCTCCGCCGATTTTCTCGATCAGTGGTTCGAGACTGATGTCCTCAAAGCCACCATGTCCGCCTCCGGCATCATCGGCACATTGCTTGGCATCCGTTCGCCGGGCACGGCGTACGTTCTCCTCCACCACTACATGGGAGAAATTGATGGCGCGTTCCGCTCCTGGGGCTTCAGCCGCGGCGGCACCGGGGCGATTTCGAACGCCATCGCCGGCGCCGCGCGCGAGGCGGGCGCGGAGATCCGCACCAAAGCGCCCGTCGCGAAAATTCTGGTCAAGAACGGGCGGGCCTGCGGCGTGGTCCTGCAGAGCGGAGAAGAAATCTTCGCCAACGTGCTCTCCTCGAGCGTGGACCCGCATCTTACGTTTGAAAAATTCCTGGAGCCCAGCGAGCTTCCCGGTGATTTTCTCGAAGGGGTGCGCCGCTACAAATTCCGGGGCTCTTCCGGCAAAGTCAATCTGGCTCTCGATGAGCTTCCCAATTTCAAATGTTTGCCCGGCGAGGGCGCGCATCTTCGCGGCGCGATTTCCATTTCTCCGAGCATGGACTACATGGAACGCGCCTACGACGATGCCAAATACGGCCGCTACTCCCGCCGTCCATACATTGATATGGTGATTCCCAGCCTCACCGATCCGAGCGTCGCGCCTCCGGGCAAACACGTTCTCTCCTGCTTTGTCCAATATGCGCCGTACAAACTCGCTGAAGGCAACTGGGACGACCAGCGCGAAGCCTTCGGCGACAACGTCATCGAAACCATCGCCGAATACGCTCCCAACATCAAAGAGATCATCGTTGGCCGCCAGGTCCTCACTCCGCTCGATCTCGAGCGCGAATTCGGGCTCACGCAGGGCAACATTTTTCAGGGCGAGCTTTCTCTGGAACAGCTCTTTTTCCTTCGCCCCGTCGCCGGATGGGCCTACTACCGCACGCCGGTCCACAACCTCTATATGTGCGGTTCCGCAACGCATCCGGGCGGCGGGATCATGGGGGCCAACGGCCGCCTCGCCAGCCAGGTCATCCTCAAGGAATGGAAAAGTTATCCTGTTTCACGCATGCGACCGGCCAGGGCAATCCCGCGCCCGCCAGAAACGAAGCCCGCATCGGAATCGCCATCGGCCGCCGCGGTTTCCGAATCGCCCGCCGAGAAGAGCAACTGATCATGCCCCTCGGCCAGCGCGTAGTTCTCATCGGCGGCGGGCACAACGCTCTCATCACTGCTTTTTATCTTGCCAAAGGAGGGTTCAAACCGCTCGTCCTCGAGCGGCGCGAAATGGTTGGCGGCGGCGCCATTACCGAGGAATTTCATCCCGGCTTCAAAGCTTCCACGCTCGCGCACACGCTCGGCCCGCTTCGCGTGGAGATCGCGCGCGACATGCAGATCGAAAAATTCCAGTGCGAAATCCTCTATCCCGGTCCGCGCGTCTTCGCGCCCACGCCAGGCGGAAACGCGCTTCTTTTCTGGAACGACAACGCCAGGACCGCCCGCGGCATCGCGAGCATTTCCGCCAAGGACTCCGCGAAATACATGGAATTCGCGGATTCTCTCGATCACCTCACCGGCGTCCTCGACCAGCTTGTTTCGATCACGCCGCCGGCGATCGACAAGCCCACCCCCGAAGATCTCTGGAATCTCTTTAAGACCGGCCGCAACGTGCGCATGCTTCGCAAGAAGGGAATCTTCGACCTTCTTCGGTGGGGCCCCATGGCCGTTGCGGACTTCGTCGCCGAATTTTTCGAAACGGAGCTCATCCGCGCCGTTATCGCCGCACGCGGCATCTTCGGCACCGCGCTCGGCCCGTGGTCCGCGGGTTCCACCGCCGTCCTCCTGATGCGCGCCGCTTGCGACACCCATCCCGTGGGCACCGCTGCTTTTCCCCGGGGCGGGCTGGGTAACTTCACGCGCGCTCTGGCCGAATCCGCGAAGCAGGCCGGCGCTGAAATTCGCACCGATGCCGAAGTCCAGCAGATTCGCTTGAAAGACGGCGCCGTTGCCGGGGTCGTGCTCACCACTGCCGAAGAAATCGCCGTCGAAGCCGTCGTTTCCGGCGTTGACCCCAAGCGCACCTTCTTTCATCTCCTCGATCCTTCGCAACTCGATCCGACCTTCGCCAATCGCATCAAAAATTTCCGCGCGAATGGCACGGTCGCCAAGGTCAATGTCGCCCTCGGCGGTCTTCCAACTTTCACCGCGCTTGATCCCACTGAAGGCATTCTCGAAGCCCTCTCCGGGCGCATCCACATCGGTCCTGAAATCGATTATCTCGAGCGCGCCTTCGACGCTTCCAAGTACGGCGATTTCTCAGAGGCGCCCTACCTTGACGTCACCATTCCCACGATTCTCGATTCTTCTCTCGCTCCCGAAGGCAAGCACGTCCTCTCCGCCTGCGTGCAGTTCGCGCCATTTAAACTCCGGGATGGGAGCTGGGATTCGCGCCGCAGAGGTCTTGCCGAAACGGTTCTGCGCACTCTCGCCGCTTACGCGCCCGATCTGCCGAGCCTGGTCGAGGGCGTTCAGGTCATCACGCCGCAAGATCTCGAGACCTCCTACGGCTTCACCGGCGGTCACATCTTTCACGGCGAACTCGCTCTGGATCAGCTTTTCACCATGCGTCCGGTTCTCGATTGGGCGCGCTACAAGACGCCCATACACGGTCTTTTTCTCTGCGGCTCGGGCACGCATCCCGGCAACGGCCTGACCGGAGCTTCCGGCGCTAACGCGGCCCGCGAGATCATCCGCGAGCTCCGATGATTCCTGTCTTCTTCTTTGTAGGGGCGCAGCATCCCGACAGGGTCGGGACAGGTGCTGCGCCCCTAACACCTCATCGCGGGCGAGGATAATTGACTACAGGTGGTGCGGCATCTTCTTAGCATTTGCACTTGCTGGCGGCGCCGCATGCCGATGCGGAGCCGTGAGCGTCGTGCCCTGTACGTTGGTGAAGGGCGCGGTCGCCGCGAACGTCGGCAGGTTGTGAGCGCGCACCTGCGTTGCCGCTTCGAAGCCAGACGCCAGCTTGATCAGTGTGGGCTCACTAAAGGCTGTCCCGAAGAAGCTGATCCCCAGCGGAACACCGTATTGCGTGCAATTCGTCAGCTGCGTAGGTGACGCACAGAGCTTAGGAAAGGCCGCGGGCACCTGAACGATCGGATATCCCGGCGCCGCTGCCAAGCCTGACGTCCCGAAGATGAAGTGGTCACCAAAGAGCAGGTCGGTGGCCCACGCCGGGTTGTCCGTCGCCGAAACCACTGCGTCGAGATTGAACTGAGCGAGCGCGGCGTCAATTCCGTTCACGCCTGCGAGGTGGTCAATCTTCAACGCATCGTTGTACGACATGCAGGTAGCGGTGCTGGGGAGAACCGCCGAGGTGAAGCGCGGGTCACAGAAGTTCGGGTCCGGGTTCATAGTCTCAGCCAAGTCGAAGATGTCCTGATTGAAGAACGGCATCTCGACTGCTGGGTTAGCATTGTTGAAATCGATGGCGCTCTGCAGCGTCCCTCCCGCCACCGGCACGCCGACGCGCGTGTTAAAATAGTTGGCTACATCAAACTTGAAGTCGAACAGCAGGATCAGGAATTCGCCGTCCGCCGGCGAGAAAGTGAAGCCCGCCGCATCCAGGTCGATCACGGTGGCGCCTGCCGCCGTAAGCGCTTCCACCGCCGCCTCAAAAGCGTCCAACACGGGCGGGGGCGTCGGGACGAACGGGTCGAATCCTCCCAACCCTACGCGCGTAACGCCAAGCCTTGCGCCTTGCAGGCCGTTTTTGTTGACGAACTTGGTGTAGTCGGAGGGGATGTTCGTGGGACGAGTCTTGCCCGTTCCCTGCCAGCCCAGCGGCACGCCACCCGTTGCTGGATCGCGCCCGTCGAAGCTGCGGCTCTGAATGACACTGAGCGCTGCTGCCGCATCGGCTACCGTCCGTCCGTGCGGACCTACCGTGTCCTGCGTGTGCGAGATGGGCACGACGCCCGCGCGGCTGGTAAGCCCGACGGTGGGCTTGATGCCGACCACGCCGTTAGCGTTGGCGGGACAGACGATGCTGCCGTCCGTCTCGCTGCCGAACGAAACCGCGGCGAAGTTCGCCGACGCCGCAGCGCCTGAGCCGGAGCTGGATCCGCAGGGATTGCGATCGATGCCGTAGGGATTGTTCGTCTGCCCGCCGCGGCCTGACCAGCCGCTGATCGATTCGAAGGAGCGGAAGTTCGCCCACTCCGAAAGGTTAGTCTTGCCCAAGATTACGGCGCCGCCGGCGCGCAGGTTCGCTGCCACCGTGGAGTCCCGCAACGCGGGCATGCCCACGAGCGCGAAGGATCCCGCACTGGTCTGCATCTTGTCGCCGGTGTCGATGTTGTCCTTGAGCAGGACCGGAATGCCGTGCAACGGCCCCAGCACGGTGCCACGCCTCCGCAGCGCGTCCGCGTTACGCGCCATGACCAGCGCGTCTGGGTTGAGCTGAATCACCGCGTTCACCCCAGGACCATTCTGGTCCAGCGCGAGGATACGGGTGATGTATTCCTGGGTCAGCTGCTCCGAGGTGAGCATGCCGGAGGCCATCTCCGCCTGGAGCTGGGCCACCGTAGCTTCGTTGTGTTGGGTGGGAATGGCGTTCTGTGTCCCGCTCTGTCCTAACGCCGAAGCCGGCGCCAGCAGAGCTGCGAGAAGTAAAATACGCATCACGGGAGTGTTCATGTTGTTCCCTCCTGGGAGCCTCGGCCGCGGAATGGTGGCGAAATCAGGATGTGGCCGGTCGGCTTTTCGAAGCAGTCAAAATAATCCCCTGACTGCGCGAAGTCAATCGGGTCTTCTGCTGTCCGCGCTACCAATCTGCCGTGGAACGTCATCCGCCTAGGCGCGTGCGCCGAATACACGTTTGCGGCAAAACCTCCGCGCAAGGGCGGCGAATTCGCCGCTGCCGCCGATTTCGAACTCGAGCGTTTCCTGATTTTCTGGTTTAATTTATTCAGACATTATGTCCGCGAGACCAACATTCTTTCCCACCCCGTCCGACTTCCGTGCCTGGCTCGAAGCTCATCACGACAAATTCCAGGAGCTATTCGTCGGCTTCTACAAAAAAAGTTCCGGGAAGCCCAGCATCACGTGGCCAGAGTCCGTAGACGAGGCCCTCTGCTTCGGCTGGATCGACGGCGTTCGAAAGAGCATCGATGAAACCAGCTATATGATTCGTTTCACCCCGCGCAGGCAGACTAGCACTTGGAGTTCTATCAACATCAAGCGCGTCCAAGCGCTCACAAAAATGAAGCTGATGCATCCTGCAGGCCTCAAAGCTTTTGCGGCACGCAGCGCAAAGAAGTCTGGCATTTACGCCTACGAGCAAAGGAAGGGCGCCCGGTTTACCGCTCAGCAGGAAAAGCGATTTTGCGAAAACAAAAGTGCTTGGGAATTCTTCCGTTCTCAAGCTCCGTGGTACCAAAGGGTGACCACTTGGTGGGTCATCAGCGCGAAAAAGGAAGAAACAAAACGCAAGCGGCTTTCTCTGCTGATCGAGCATTCGCGGAATCACCGGACTATGCCGCAGCTCACGCGCGTGAAGAAGAAGTGACCTCCTCAGCCGTGATGTAGAATGAGGAGCGCCAAACAGCACAGGTGAGGGGCTATGCCTTCAGACTACTTGCTCAAGACCGAACCATCTGAATACTCTTTCGCGGACCTTCAGGGCGACGGCGTCACGCAGTGGGATGGCGTTTCGAACCCGGTAGCTGTAAAGAATCTTCGCGAAATGAAGCCCGGCGCGCGACTGGTGATCTACGAGACCGGCGAGCGCAAAAGCGCAGTCGGCACGGCGTCGGTCGTCTCCGTCAGCGCATCCGACTCCAAAAATCCCGTCGTCACGATCAAAGCCGGAAAGCCCCTCGACAAGCCCGTCTCATTGGACCGCATCAAATCCAGCAAACTCTTTGCGGATTCCCCGCTCGTTCGCATGGGGCGCCTCTCGGTCGTTCCCCTCACCGATGCTCAATACAAATTCCTGATAGGGAATTGATCCCGCTTACGCGCGTGTTTGGATAACGCGTGCGTTCCGCTATCGGGATGGAATGTGCCGGTTCGCTTACCGAATTTGCGGCTGGCAGGAAAACGGAAAAGGATTATGCGAGTTCGAGTAAAGCGATCGCCATCGCCATCAGCTCTCTGTGTCTTCGGGAGGATGCAAAACCTTCTGGCGTGGATCGGGCAACTGGATCGTTTGTTCCGGTGACATCACCCACCCGGGCATGTCACTGACGGCATTGCGCAAGTGCTCTTCGGGTGCCTCGACCAGCATCATCCGGGGAGAAGAGGCGTCGATCACTCGCGCCTCGGGCAGGGCTCGAATGCGGTTGACGTCCGCTTCTTGCGCCGGACCATTACCTCGAAATCTCAAGATAAATCGCGGCATACTCGCCCCATCAAAGAATAACACCTTCTCGCAGAAGCCGGCGCAATTAGCTCAGCAGCCCTCTTCCCTCAAATGTGACTCCCAACCCCAGGCTCTTCGCTGCCTGCAGCAGGAACTGCGCCATGGCGTCGGAGCGCGCTGAGTCGCGCGGCATCGCGATAATTTGTTTCTGTGCCGCCAGCAGTCGCGCAGCCACTCCCGTCACCGCCGGGCACGCCATCGAAGTTCCGTCCAAGACCGCATAACCGCCGGGAAACGTCGAGATGATTCCGAGGCCCGTACCCGTAAACGCAATCTCCGGCCCCACGTTCGAAAAAGCGGCGATGAAGTCTTTGGGGTCAGACGCCGCAAACGGAGCCATTTCGTCTCCTACTTCCACGGCATCCGCAGGATACGTGCCCTTGCGCCCAAGCGCGGAGACCGCAATCGACAATGGGTCGGAAGCAGGGAAGCTGACCGGTTGCCGTCCGTCATTTCCCGCGGCCACAATCGCCAGGCTGCCGGCCGCGCGCGCATCGGCGATTGCCGATTTCGTTGCTTCGTCGGGCGCTCCTCCTCCAAGACTCATATTGATCAAGTCGCATTGATCCTGCACCGCTGCGTCTACGCCCTTTGCGATCGCAAAGTTGGAAGCTCCTTTCGCCCCCTTGCCGAACACACGGTAGCTCCGCAGATTTGCACCTGGAGCCATTCCGCGCATCCCCGCAGGCGGTGTGCCGTGGCCTGCGATGATGCCGCCGACGTGCGTCCCGTGGCCTTCGCCATTGTCTCCGAAGTCGTTGGGATTTTCCCCGACCACGGTATTCTGTCCTCCGGCGATCGTCAGGTCCGGATGATTGGCGATTCCCGTATCTACCACTCCGACCGTGACTCCGGTCCCATCTGCCAGCGCGACATTCGCGTAGAGGAACTTCAGTTCGTCCGTGAAACCCAGATCGATCTTCCGCAGCTGAAATTTCGCTCCCGTTTTGAGCGTGATGTTTTGCCGCAATCCATTCCAGAAGCCGCCCTCCGCGTAAATGTACAGCCGCTCGATTTTCTTGGCCGTCCCCAATGCCAGAGATACCTGTCCATTCGCGTCGGTCACACCTTGCGCGCCGGCTTTGTTCGCAAAATCAGTGAACGCTACCGCCGTCGCTCCCGCGATTGGTGACTGGTCCGCCGAAGATAGGACCTGAATCTTGATCGCCTTTGCGGCTTTCGCTTTTGCCACCGCGGCGGCGACGGCATGCCGCGGCGCTACGGCTGTGTAGTAGTACACGACGGGCACAATCCGCAGCCCGGGATTCGCAGCTCGCAAGGCCGAAGCATCCTCGGGAAACATTTCCACCAGTTTTGCTCCGTCGTCATGGATGGAATCGAGTATTCGCACCTTCTTCGCCAGCGCCCGCAGTTCGGGCGGCGGTGCCGCCGAGGGAGCTGCAAGCATTTGATGAAGGCCCAACAAGACGTTCGCCACTGCGGGACTCGAGTTCGGCGCTCTCGGCTTCAACCCGCGTGTCGGCAATACCACGAACTGTTGCACTGCTCGTTTTGTCGTTCTTGCCATAAAGGAACTCCTGAATTGATTCGAAACTTTCAAGAGCCCTGACGGCCCGGCGGGGAGTCCGGTTGAAGGGCGCAAGCACCGCTTCCAACGGCTGTCCGGTCGTCAGCTTCAGCTCAGAAGTGACCGGGATTGTGTCCCGGCAGGCCAGCTTATAGCAGGATTTTATATTTCTTGTAACTTACTTATCGCATACCAAGCGATCAGTATCCTATCCGATGAGTTGCGCCTCGCTTCCAGGGGCTCGAAGTATTCTGCGGACTTTCTGCTTGACACCAGAATCGTTGAGGGCTATCGGTGTACGCGAGAACAAACTGGAGGCTTCCATGAATCGTTCCGTTCTCGTTCTGTTTCTCTTGCTCGCCATCCCTGTCTCCGCCCAGCAACCGCCCGAGATTCGGTATCATTCCGTCCCCGACGTCCTGAAGCTTCCGCCCGACGTCTATTTCGGTGAAGTTCCCGGCGTGGCTGTCAATTCCAAGGGACACATCTTCGTCTTCACTCGCGGCAATTCCACTGGCCCGGCCTACGCCGCGAGCGCCGCGCAACTCCTGGAATTCGCCCCTGACGGCAAGTTTCTCCGCGAGATTGGCCACAATCTTTACGCCTGGTCCTTCGCCCACGCCGTGAAGGTCGACAAGGGCGACAACATTTGGGCCGTCGACAAAGGCTCGGACATGGTCATCAAATTCAATCCGGAAGGCCGCGTCGTCCTGGTGTTTGGCCGCAAGCAGGAAGCTTCCGATGAGGGCACCGCACCCTTGAAGCATCCCAAACCACCGCTGCCTCCTGTTGACGGCATGTTTCGCCAAGTCACGGATGTCTCCTGGGACGCGGCGGGCAACGCCTACATCACGGACGGCTATATCAATTCGCGTGTTGCAAAAATCGATAAGGACGGCAACTGGCTCAAATCCTGGGGCGAACCCGGCGATCAGCCCGGCCAGTTCAACCTGCCGCACAGCATCGCCGTCGACGCGCGCGACAACATCTACGTCGCCGACCGCGGCAACCGGCGCATCCAAGTCTTCGACACCGATGGAAAGTTCCTCCGCCAGATCACCATCGATGTTCCCGCTCCCCCCGACGCTCGCGCCGCCATCGGCAACAAACCCACGGCGACAACCGGCACGATGGCTCCCGGCTCACCCTGGGCCATTTGCATCACGCCTGGACCCAACCAGGTACTCTACAGTTCCGACGCATTTCCCGGCCGCGTCTATAAGCTCAGCCTCGACGGAAAAGTCCTGGGCATGTTCGGCAAGGCCGGCAAGCAGCTCGGCCAATTCGGCTGGATTCACGAAATAGCCTGCCCGTCGGAAAACGAACTATACGTCAGTGAAATCCTCAACTGGCGCGTTCAGAAACTCGTCCTCGAGCCAAGTCATTAGCTGGCTATGATCCCGCCGGCCTGAATCCGCCTAACACCAGCAATCGGTCGCGCGTCAAGTGAAATGCAAGTTGAAAGTTTCAGAGGCCGGCGCCGAAAATCGAGAAGTCACAGGACGACGGGAACGGTTTTCAGCCCCCGGAAACCGAAGTTAGCGGCCCATTCGAGGCGCGGTGAAGCCAGCCGCATCCGCGGAAACTGCTGGACGATCTTCAAAATGGCGATCTGGCCCTCCAGCCGAGCGAGCTGATTCCCAATACAAAAGTGCGCGCCCGCGCCAAATGCAAGGTGCGGATTGTTCAGTCGCTTGAGGTTCAATTGGTCCGGCTCCTTGAATTGTTGCGGGTCGCGGTTTGCTGCGCCAAGCATGAAGAGAATCTGTTGCCCCTGGTGCAGCGCCACGCCGCAGACTTCCACGTCCTCTTTTGCGGTGCGGCCCGTGTACTGAACCGGGCTTTCGTAACGCAACAATTCCTCCACCGCCGTACGGATGATTTCCGGGCTATCTCGCAGCTCCGCCATTTCCGCGGGATGCCGCAGCAGCGTGTAGATTCCGTTGCCAATCAAGTTCCGGGTCGTTTCGTGTCCGCCGAAAAGCAGCATGACGCATTGCGCGTAAAGTTCTTCTTCCGTGAGCACATCGCCATCTTCCTCGATGTCCAGCAGCAGGCTGATCAGGTCGCTGCCCTTTTGCCGCCGCCGTTCTGCGACCGCCGCGCGGAAAAACGCCGTCAGCGCCAGCACCGCCTCTTGCGCAAGCCGGGTCTGTTCCAGAGTGCGGCGTGGGTTTCCCATCATAATTGCAAGCGCGTCCGACCATTGAATGAAGTGCTCGTGCAGCGTTTCCGGCACGCCAAGCATCTCGGCGATCACGCGCACCGGCAGCGGATAGGCGATTTCCTGCAGGATGTCCGTCTCCGACTCGTGGCGGAGCGGTTCGAGCATGCGCTCCACAATCGCTTCAACCTGCGGACGCAAGGCTTCCGCGACTGCCGGGGAAAAGCCTTTGTTCATCAGCTTGCGAAGCCGCGTGTGCTCGGGGGCGTCAAAAAAAAGCATCCACAAGCCCAGCATGCGCGCCAGTTCGGCAAACTCATCCCGCTTGTCCGCGGGAAGGGCATAGAGAAGGGAACCGGTGCGCCTCGCGGAAAGCCGGGGATCTCGGATGATGGCCGAGCATTCCGCGTGTTTGAATACCGCCCACATCCCGCCGCCATAGTCCACATAGTGGACCCGGCCCTCCTCCAGGAAACGCCGGTACGCAGGATAAGGATCCTGCAGGAACTCGGCCGTGAAGAGCGTTTTTGTGACGGGAGCGGCTTGCGCCTCGGACATCACCTGCCTCCGCGAGAATTCCTGTATTCTCTGCAGCCGCGAGTTTACCTCGCCAGCCGTTTTCTTTGTAGCGTGGACGGAAACGTATCCCGGAAGAGCTTCCTCCAATTCATGTTTCAGTGCTGAATTAATAGTTTACAATGCAGTCCACGGAGTGTTAGTTTGTCATCCAGTAATGCGGGAGCCGCGCGCTCGGCACCTCCACGGAGGCGTGTAGGGCGCGATTCTTCAAAACGGCTCCCGCCCATACCCTGGAGTCCTGGTTTCTCGTTTCGGTCCCTATTTTGCTTCCTCGGTGCGGAGGACGTCATGAAGATCATTCTCCGGCGAACCGCGATCTCGCTATTCTTCTTGCTTGTTTGCCCTTGCGCTCTTTGGTCTCAACAGGCAACCACGACTCGGAATGTCATTCTTCGCCGCGACCCGTCGACCTCGAGCCCCATCCTCGACCATCTCTCCAGGGGCGCCAGGTTGACTTTGGTTGATGCGACCGCGGACAGCGGTTTCTATCATGTTCGGACTGAGAACGATTTAGTTGGTTGGGTCTGGTCAAAATACGTCAGCGTTTCGCCAACTCCGCCCATTCCACCATCTCCGCCGCCTCCCCCGCCGCCGGGTACCTGTGATGACACTCTGTGGAATCACCTCTACCACCCTCACCGTCTGATCGTGCATCAACAGTGCACTTCTGTAACCGGAACGATTGTGGATGCGACCGCCGGGGGAGAGCATGATGGAGTGCGCCACGAGAATGACGGAGACACTCACGGGTGGCTCAAGGTGGATCCCGAATTTCAGAATCTCTTGAACTCCGGAAACACGAACCATGAAGGCGGCAATCTGGTGTTCGAAATCGTGTGTAGATTTCACGTCAGTCAACCGGCGGACGCTGTGACTGCGTGCGCCAATTACAAGGATCACGTCACGCTCCCCGCTGTGGGCTCCCACGTTCGGATTGTGGGGACCCTGGTGCAGGACACTTTCCATGGTCAATGGATCGAGATTCATCCTGTTACCAGCATCACCGTCGTTCCATAAAACCGGCATAAACTAGGCAACTATAAACCTACCGTGTGACGGGTTGTGGGAACCGTGCATCGAAGTTGACAGCCTGCCCACGCAGTGCGCAAAAATACCAAAACGAGGTGACCACTATGACTTCTTACGGCGGAAAAGAACTGGCGAACGCGTTTCGGACGGTACGGAAGAACACCATTCAGGTTGCTGAGGACATTCCGGAGTCGAAGTACGGCTTCGTGGCCGCGCCCGAGGTGCGCTCCGTGGGGCGGATGTTGACGCACATCGCCATCGCCACGCGGATTTCGGAGGACATTGACAAAACGAAACGCCTGACGACGTTCGTGGGTTACGACTTCTTCGGCTCGCTCGATCGCTTCAACGCCGAGGAATCCAAGAACAGGTCGAGGGCGGAGATCCTCGAGCTGCTGCGAACCGAGGGAGAGCGGTTTGCGGCGTGGCTGGAGACCCTGACCCCGGAATTCCTGGCGGAGCGGGTGACCGAGCCCGACGGAAAAACAACGAAGTCCCGATTCGAGCGGCTGCTTGGCGCCAAGGAGCACGAGATGCACCATCGCGCGCAGCTCATGCTGATCGAGCGCCAACTGGGCATCGTTCCGCATCTGACTCGGCAGTTCAACGAGAGGGTGGCCCAGATGCGCGCCGCCCGCGCTTGAATAGCGCTGGCTTCCAGCCGGCATCATTATCTTCTCTGACCGTTGCCGTGGCATCGGTCTCGGCTTGCGCAACTCCGGCAATGTTCCGCCAGCTTTAGCATGTCGCCGCTTGTAGTGGTCGGTCTTGTAAGCGCCGTAGGCGCGGCACTCCCCCGGCGTGCCGCAAAACGCCTTTTGACCTCTGACCTTTCGCGCGGCTGCCTACGCCTGCGCGTGCTTTGCCGCGGGCACGGGCAACGCGCAGTAGCTTCCTTCCGTGAAGCCCTCCGCTTCCACGCCCAGCGCGTGGTCAAACCGTGCCCGGTAATTCTCCCACGCCAGCGTGGCCGTAAGCTCCACCAGCTGCGCTTCGCTGAACTTTTCCCGCAGCTTCGCGAATAGGGTGTCGGTTACCTCCACGGGCGTTCGCGTCATGCCGTCGGCATATTCCAGCACCAGCTTCTCCGTCTCCGAAAACAGCGCACTGCTTCGGTAGCCGGGCAACGCTGCGATTTTTTCAGCCGAGATGCCGCTTCTTCTGCTGACCGCAGAACCGATGTCCATTCAAAAAGGGCAGCCGACCAGCGTGGCCACGCGCAATTGCGCGAGGTTCTTCAGCCCGGCGTCCAACAGCTTGCTCGAGAAAAGCGACTGTTCCATCTGCCCGTACCCCCAAAGAATCTTGGGATGATGTGCCGCGATTTTCACCGGCATGACGACCCGGCCGACCTTGCGTTTCGTCATCGCGTAGATGAATCGCGTGAATAATCCATTCCAGAATCCTTGCTGCTTTGGGTCAACCCCGCTAATTCGCGCCATCGCCATTCACCTCCTGCACCATTCGCCACAAGTGTAACTCCGGATGTCATCCCGAACGCAGTGAGGGATCTGCTTTTGCCTCACGTAGGGCACGATACACCCTGTCCCGACTCGGTCGGGATCGTGCCCTCTCTTCGCTTTTTCCAATCTCGCTTTTCTAATTTCTAGTTTCTAGTTTTTCTTTCCCCAGGCCCTCTCTTCGCTTTTTCCAATTTCTTGCACTATGTAGTCCCATGTAGTGGCGGGTCTTTAGACCCGCTCTTCTCTTTCCCAATTTCGATTTCCACGCGCCCCTTCTTTGGGGGTCGGTGTTTTTCATGGTCGAGTTCCCAGTACTAGAGGAAGAACCAGACTGGAGGCCCCAAGGTCCAGAAGAGAATCGCCACCCCGTTGCGAGTGGTTTTTAGCGACCCTGGAGCTGCTGCGAACCGAGGGAGAGCGGTTTGCGGCGTGGCTCGAAACCCTGACGCCGGAATTCCTGGCGGAGCGGGTGACCGAGCCCGACGGAAAAACAACGAAGTCCCGATTCGAGCGGCTGCTTGGCTCCAAGGAGCACGAGATGCACCATCGCGCGCAACTCATGCTGATCGAGCGCCAACTGGGCATCGTTCCGCATCTGACTCGGCAGTTCAACGAGAGGGTGGCCCAGATGCGCGCCGCCCGCGCTTGAGAGGGCCTCGCATCAACGCTTGCCCGCGTCCATACCTAAATTTATCGGTGAGGATAATCAGGCGGACATGAGGGCGCGCGCTCCTGATTTTGCGAAGAAGTTCAACATCCTCCGCGACGCGGGTTTCCCGCCCGGTGACGATCAAATCGAATGGCTTGGCCCTCACAAGCGCGAGAATATGTTGATTGTCGACGACGCGCTGGATGCTCCAGCCCTCGCTGGCCAGGACATTCGTAAGCAGTTCATCGACGTCGCCGCCGGATGCCACTAGGAGCGCGGTCTTCTGTGTCGTGGGAGCAACTGCACTGCTACATGGGGTTGTCATGAGTGATCCCGCCTATACGACTGGCATGATTGTAGCCGCGAAGTTCAGATCCTCAGGACGCTGCGGAGTAACCCCGCGGTCGGAAACTGGCCAGAGCTTGGGTCTCATCCTCAAACGTCGGGATAATCTCTGGCAAGCGGACCACCCGCAGCACAGCCCGCACCCGACCACACGGACAGAGCAATTTCAGGCTACCGCCCTGACGCCTGAGCAAAACATACGTCCCGACAATGGCGCTGATGCTCGAACTATCCAACTGCGTCACGTCTGCCAGGTTCAGCAACAGCTTAAGCACGCCGGTGGCGACTAGCTTGTTTAGATGGCCGATCAGCAGGTCGCTTTCAACGCCGATCGTCGCTCTTCCGCAAAGGTCCAATATGGTGACATCGGCGGATTCTCGGGTTGAGATCTGGAGGCCCACAACATCCCTCGTGGGAAGTTCATATTCGGCGTCGAAGATTTTGCTTACGCCTCGCCAGCCGGATCATCGGACGATTATAGTCCACTTCGGAGACGCCCCTTGCTAAGTTGTTGCCTCAGAGTTAATTAGGGACTGGATAGGGACAATACGCGGAATTCGGACAGGCGGGACAAAAGGAGAGAGGCGCTCGGCAACCTCACAAGCGCCTCCTCTACTGCGTCAACGTAAACCGTACCTCACTGGATCACCTCCTTCTCGGCAGGAACGCCGATGTCGACAAGAATGTCGAGTGGTCCGAGTATAGCGCGGGATCGGGGAGATGTCAGAAGAAGCGTTTCCTTAACCTCTGGGTTTGAGCACGCGAAAGCAAGTTACCGGTAAGCGCGTTAACCAGGAGTTGACAGTCGAAGTGTTGCCCGTAGTCACGGGCTATTGCGCTGTGCACAATTGAATTGGGCATGACCAAGTATCGAATTTGCGTCTCACTTCTGAGCGGCCTGGGGTTCACATCCGTTGTCTGCTTGTTGCTGAATATTCCACTGGCGAACTTCTTCCTGTCGGCGCTATTCATTCCTGGCGCAATCGTCTTGAGTATCCTGTCGAGGTCGGAGAACTGGGATTCGATTCCGGCTCTCCTGGGCTCTAATTTTGTTGTCTATTCCTTTCTGGCGCTCGGCGCGATTCTCCTGCGGTTCCGAAATATTCAAGCGGCCAAACTCAGACAAATTGCGATTTGGTTGGTCTTTCCGGTGACAGCGATGGCGTGCCTAGCCTGCATTCCTTACTTAAATCCGCTGTTTCCGGTGGGAATGGCCGAACTATCGAGACAGGAATTAGGGCTCCAACAAGCGCTGCCGCTAGGCATGGGCTTGAATGATGCTCGCGCCGCGCTCAAGGCCAAAGGCATTCAATTTTACGAATCAAGTGAAAACTCTGAGAGTGTCGTGTTCCAAGGGCCGGATAGAAAAATCACGGCCGCTGCAGGCGACCGAGTTCTTTCTAGTCGATTCCAGACGGCAGCTTCTCGCTTTCCTTGCGGTTACGACATGAGGGTTATCCTTTTGTTTGGCGAGGATGAGAGATTGAAGGAGCGGTACGTTCATCGATTTCCAATCTGTCCTTGAATAAATCCACGGCCCGTTTCGTTCTACTGGTTCACTTGGATGTGTAGTCGGATTACCGGTAAAGTTCGTTTGGACCGATTCAGCTTCTCCGGTTTCCGCGTTAGATCAGGCAAGTACAGACGACACCTAAAGCCGCGGCTGCGCCTGTCAGTAAGTGTCCTGCTACCAAGGAAACTAGGGATGGTCGGGCCGAGACTTGGGCTGGTGCGGTGGTTGCTGTTTTTGCTGGACCTGCTGTCGTTGTTGTTCGTGGCGTTGCTCGAGGTGCTGCGTCTGTTGCTGGTGGCGCTGCTCTGTTTGTTGTCTCCTGGCGTCATTTGCATTTTGTTGAGCCAGACGCTGATGTTCTTGTTCCTGCTTTTGCTGGAGTTTCTGATGTTGTTGTTCCTGTTTGGCGTAGAGCTTCTCCTGCTGCTGCTGGTACTTCTGATCGCGCTTGGGGTTGCCCGTGTTTGGAGGAGCGAACCGCTCGTGAGGGGAGAGTTCGTTGGCATGCGTTGGACGGCCCGCGTTCGGCGGGCGATCGACATTCGCTTTGCGATTGGCGGGCGGCTCGTAGCGCCCTCCCGCTTCTCGGGCCGCCATGGCGTTGCGGTCGTGGAATGCTCCGGGCCGCGGAGTCGCCGCTACGGGCGGTTTGCCATGGTTTACGGAGGCGCGCAACTCCCGGTTGGAGCGGGCTTCGTCAAAATGCTGATTTTGCGCCCCAACGGGCCGGATATGGCGCCCGCGGCCCGCGACTTCTTCTTCGGCGGTGGGCCGCTCGTTAATGCCACCGTTGCCGCCGTTATAGCTGACGCGGTTTATCGTCGTATTGTTGTTTATGATCGTGGTGTTGTAGGTGTTATGGATTTCCGTGACATTGACGTTGTTCACTGAGCGATTGTAGTAAAAGTGGTCGTGGTCCCAGCGGCCGCCTTCGTAACCGCGGCCGAAATAGCCGTAGCCGTAATTTATGCCGCCGTAAAAACCAACCCGTGGGCCCCAATAACCCTCATGGAAAACAAAGACAGCTCCGCTCCAACCCCAATAGGCCGGCGTCCAGAAGAAACCGGGTTCCGGAGCCAGCACCCACGTGCCGGGGACCCAAAAATAATCATTCCCATCCCAGGCCCAATAGCCAGGAGTCCAGATATAGCCCTCCTCCGGGCAGATGGGTTGCTCATAGACGGGCAGCGGAGGAGGAGGATAGCCGACGGAAATGCCGATGCTGACTTGAGCATACGATGACGCAGAAAGACATAGCAGGAGCAGCGCGAAAAACAAGAAACGAATAGACGAAATCGTGCGCATGGCGTGTACTTCCTTTCGCTCGATCATCCATCGGTGGCCCGCGTCGATTTAGTCTCGCGGGCACGAATTGCGAAACGTGGCTAATGATATCTCGGATGTGATAGACATTGGTTAGGCGAGTTGCACCCGCCGTGCTTTTGGAGTAACGCGCCGTCTGCTAACCGCACGGTCTACTCCTGGTAAGTCGGCTTACCAGACATGTGGCTACCAGTACCGGATGTCAGCTTTGGAGTTGAGAATTGTGCTGAATTAGTTTGAGTGGTTCAATCGGCGCCGCAGTATTTCCACCACCAGACCGACCAGAGCATACGTGGCGACATTGGCAGCTAGAGCAGAATAGATGCTAACGGGGTAATGGGCACCAACAATCGCAATGGGGCAAGTTAGCCGAACAAGAGTGGACACCAATGGTTTTATCGGAAGGTCCTTGTTTGCTAGAAAGAAATAAACCGCCCACCCGCTTGCAACGATGAAGCCCGCAGCAGCCCATATCGCGATTCGGTATTTCATGTTGCACCTCCCCCGCAGTCTTGGTCGAATGGTCTCACAATGTCCTGCGTCTGTCAGGTCAACTCCTGGTAAGTCGCATTACCGGACATGTCCGCGCGCGTGGCCGGACATGCGATCCGCCATGACCCCTTTGGGATGGCCCATCCCTTCCGCTGGCTCCGTGCTCCCTCGTACGTCTAACCTCCAGCCTCTATCCCTTTCCCCTTCAATTACTTCCAAAAATCTCAACTATTCCTTGACAAGTATAGTGCCGAGCTGGTAACATAAAGTTTGATACTCGGCCACCATTCCCGTTTTGGAGCCCTCACCGAGCCTGCTGCCCAGCCCCGGCCTGCTGTTGTTTCTGGCCCCCGCTCTTTTTCCCCCAACGTTCAGCCTTCAGACCTTCTAACTTTCCAATGCGCAGGGCCTCTACGCCGCCTGCAACGCCTGCCCCGACTTGGTCGGGGCCCCGAATTTCTCGCGGAGCTTGTCGGGGCGCTAGATAGGTCTTTTCTTGGGGTGACTCTCAACCTTCAACTTTCGACTTTCAACCGCGTCTCTTTCCTCTTTCCCTCTTCTCCCCATCTCTGTGCTCTCTGTGTCCTCTGTGGTGAAAACTCCTCGTCATTTCGTTCTTCCCTGATACCTCGTCATTCGCCACTCACGACTAACTCCTTTATAATCCGCACTTCCGAGACCCCCCTCCCGCAACCCCTTTATAATCCGCACTTACAGACACCCCTCGGATCTGCGGGAAACAAAGGGCTTATAACTCCTTTAGAATCCGCACTTACAGAAAATCCTCCCGTAACCCCTGTAGAATCCGCACTTACAAAAAGGTGGGGGGTGGGGTCCTTCCCGAGCCTTCAACATTCAGACATTCCGATCTGCTTTCCATTCATCCCCTTTGTTTTCATACCATTCCAAACTCTTTTGCACTTTTTTGCACCTACCAAAAATTCAACCCTTTTGTTTTCATGCAATTCCACACTCTTCAACCAAAACACCCGGGGGTGGGTCAATTTGATGCCTATCCATCGCTCCCATCAGTTCGGGCGGAGTCTCGGTCGCAACCACCTCTCCGACTCCGTCTCCGTGAACTCTGTGTTCTCTGTGGCCTCTGTGTTAATTCCGATTCCTTGCTCGACTTTCAACTTTCAACTTTCGATCGAAGATCCCCACCTTGTCGGGACTGTCAACCTCTCTGTGCCTGCTGCTTGTCGCCTCGTTTCCGAACGCAGTACAATTGTTTCTTCACGAACCAAGGAAGGAACCTGCCATGGCCACCGCCGAACAGAAAATTCATGTCACTGAGTTCACCAACGAGCCTTTTATCGACTTTTCCAAGCCCGAAAACCGCAAACACATGGAGGACGCGCTGAAAAAAGTGGCCTCCGAATTCGGCCAGGAGTACCCCATCTGGCTCGGCGGCCAAAAGGTCACCACCAAGGACAAGCGCAGTTCCACGAATCCCTCGCGCCCCTCACAGGTCATCGGTGTTTTCCAGGTCGCAAACGCGGAGATGGCGAAGCAGGCCATCGAAGCCGCCCACAAGTACTTCGACACTTGGAAAAAAGTCTCCGCCCTGGACCGTGCCAAATGCATCTTCCGCGCCGCGCAAATCATTCGCGAACGCAAATTCGAGCTGGCCGCATTGGTGTGCTATGAAGTCGGCAAAACGTGGCCGGAAGCCGACGCCGACATCGCCGAAACCATCGATTTCCTCGAATTCTACGGCCGCGAAATGCTGCGTCTCGGTGAGCCCCAGAAGCTCACGCCGGTTCGCGGCGAGCGCAACTACCTTGTCTATATTCCGCTCGGCGTCGGTGTGATCATTCCGCCGTGGAATTTCCCGTGCGCCATCATGGCCGGGCTGGTCGCCGCGTCTCTTGTCACCGGCAACACCGTGGTGCTCAAGCCGGCCAGCGATTCGCCGGCGATCGCCGCGAAATTCGTCGACATCCTTTATGAGGCCGGCATTCCCAAGGAAGCGCTGAATTTCATCACCGGCCCGGGCGGCGCCGTGGGAGATACTCTCGTGCAACATCCGAAGACGCGCTACATCGGCTTCACCGGCTCAAAGGAAGTCGGCCTGCATATTAGTGAGCTGGCGGGCAAGGCGATGCCCGGCCAGATTTGGATCAAGCGCACCGTGCTGGAAATGGGCGGCAAGGATTCCATCGTCGTGGACGAAGAAGCCGATATCGACGCCGCGGTCGAAGGCACCGCCCAGTCCGCGTTTGGCTATCAGGGGCAAAAGTGCTCGGCCTGCTCCCGCGCCATCGTCTCCGAAAAAATCTATGACACGTTTGTGCAGAAGCTTGTTGACCGCACCAAGAAAATCAGCGTCGGCCCCAGCGACGATCCCAACAACTACATGGGTCCGGTCGTCAGCCAATCGGCGATGAAAACCATTCTCGATTACATCGAAGTCGGAAAGAAGGAAGGAAAGCTGCTGACCGGCGGGAAACGCGCGCCCGGCGATGGCTACTTCATCGAGCCGACGATCATTGCGGATGTTGATCCGAAGGCCCGGCTGGCCCAGGAAGAAGTTTTTGGCCCCGTTCTCGCCGTGATCAAGGCGAAGAATTACGACCATGCGCTCGAAATCGCGAACAATACCGAGTTCGGTCTCACCGGCGCCGTTTATTCGAAGAATCCGGAGAAAATCCGCAAGGCCGAGCAAGCCTTCCATGTTGGCAATCTCTATATCAATCGCAAGTGCACCGGAGCGCTGGTCGGCGCGCATCCTTTCGGCGGCTTCAATATGTCGGGGACGGATTCCAAAGCCGGTGGGAAAGATTATTTGCTGCTTTTTCTGCAGGCCAAGTCCGTCGCGGAAAAAGTCAGCTAAGAAGTTGTTGTGGGTTTCGCGCCTGCGCGAAGTTTGACCCGCTTCAAGACGCGAAAGACGGGATAACTGAGGACCAGTATCATCAAAGCCAGCATTGCCGGGCTTAGCGGCCAGAAGCGGCCTGTCAGTATTACGCCTCTCAAATCTGGTGCGATGGAGCCGATGAGGAACAAAACCGATGCACCGAGCGCGATTGCCGTTGTCCAAGGATAACCCCACGCCCGGTAAGGCCGATGCATCTCCGGCTCTCTCTTGCGCAGAACGAAGAGCGACGCATAGGTGAGCGTGTAATTCGCCACAAAGAAAAACGATAACATCGCGATCACGCGCTCAAACGAGCCCAGCACGAACAGCACTCCAGCGACGGTGCTAAGGAGCAGTGAAATCGTGGGTGTGCCGCCCGCGTTGACCTTCGACGCCTGGCGGAAAAACAATCCATCGCAGCTCATCGCGTAGAGCGTGCGCGTGCAGAAAAGCTGGTTGGCGTTGAGGCAGCTCAACATCGAGATCACCATGATCGAGCGGATGATGGGATCGCCAAATTTCCCGAAGACGCGGTCGGCGACCGCGCCCAGAACAAAATTATTACCGGCAATTTCATTCATGGGGAGCACGTAGAGCGCCACGAGATTCAGCAGCAGATAAATCCCCATGATGGAGAAGACGCTCCCGAAAATCGCTCGCGGGACGTCGCGGCCCGGTTCGCGCACTTCTTCACCGAAATAAATGACGCCGTCCCAGCCATCAATCGTATAGAACACGGCCTGCAGACCCAGCATGATCGCGACGGCCAGCGGCCATCCCGATGCGAGGGTGAGGGGAGGCGCGTTGCTGTGCAGAGCAGCCTGGTGCGCCTGGCCTCCCTTTAAGAAGCATGCAAGCACGAGAACCAGGAACCCGGCCGTTTTTATCGCCGCCGTCAGAAGCTGCGCGCCGCTGCCCCAGCGAATCCCGCGCCATTGCAGGACGCCAAATCCGACGATAATTGTGACGGAGAGGAGTTTTATTTTTTGCGGGCCAGCGAGGATGGGGAAAAGACTCCCGCTATATTCGCTAACGACGATGGCGACGGCTGCGGCCGTGCCGCAGGTCGAAAGCCAATCACTCCAGCCGACGATGAAACCAGCATACTCACCGATGGCGCGGCGCGAAAAATTGTACTGGCCTCCGCTGCGCGGAATCGCGGCGCCAAGTTCCGCCATCGAGGGAGCGCTGAAGAGCGCGTAGAGTCCGCCAACGATCCACACACCGAGAAACAGCCAAGCGTTTGGAAGGCCTCTTGCGATGTCACCGGGCGTTCGAACGATGCCCGCGGAAATCGCGTTGCCGATGGCCGCGGAAATTCCGAACCACACGCCGAGAACTTGCAGCAGCCGGCCGCGGCCCTTTGTGACTCCGGTTATTCCGAAAGAGGAAGCCTCTGGTGTGTCAGGCAATGTGCGATCTCAGGGGAGCATTCGAAACTACGCCATGATAATGGTGACGCGCGAAAATGCAAGGCGGAAGTGGCTGTAACGATGGCGGAATGTCTGGGGAGGTTTTACTGGGGCGTGCAGGCGAAGTTCCATTTGACCGAAGCGAAAGATTCATGGACGGGGACGAAATGCGTTCGAACCATCTTTCGAATCAATTCCGGCTGGCTCAGCCATTGCTCATAGGTGGCGCGCTCATGGTGAATCATTGATTCATACGCCAGCGCAAGCGGTCGATTCATGTGCGAGCGCAAGCGGTCGATTCATGTGCGACCGCAAGCGGTCGACTCGTCCAAGCGTGACCTGCAGTCGAGCCCGAAGAAAACGTCGGACGGTTTGCTGGTCTCCCAGAGCGCTGTTTCCGGATAGTTTCCGGGTTGCCGACGATACATTCCTGATCTTCTCGCGCGAGCCCTCAACGAGTTGTCACGCTGTGACCTACGCGGATTCCACGAGACTGTTCGGGATTCCGGCTGAGTCCGGGCTACCCCCGCTATCGATAAGCGGGCCTGTTAGCCCGGGCGCCAGATTTAGGGGCTATAATGCCGCAGGATGTGGCCTGGCTGCCCGCATGGTCGGTAGCGTCAACGTTGCCCACCACCACAAAATCAGGATGGAAGAGCCCAGAACACTCTATGAGCGACTCGGACTGTTGCACGCACAAACCTATGTAGTGCGGTCGCACCCATTGCTCGAGAAAGAGAATTGAATGAAACCCCTAAGAATCCCGTCAGCCTCATTTTGCGTGCTTACGCTTGTGGCTGTTCTCGCCGTATTGACCGGCACGCATGCGGCTGCGCAAAGCTCAACATCACCCCGTCAGCCGCACCCTGCAGGCAACCCTGCCACGTTTTACTTGCTCGCCTTTGCTGGAACCTTGGCGCACGGAAAATGCCTGGATTTCGGCCCGCCACCGCAAGTGGCCGGCTCCCCGGTGTTCATTTATGATTGCAATGGAACAGTAGCGCAGCAGGTTCTCGTCGAAGAAATCAACGACCGGCATGAGGTTGTACTGCACGCCGGCACTAAGGTCATCGGGAGCAGGAACCGCGCAGTGCCCGGGGATGCAACCCCCACAGAATTTATGCTCGAATTGCAGAATCGAGCCAACTCACCGGTGAGACGGGCTTCTGCAAACCAAGTTTTTGCGCTAGACGGCGACAGCATCATCCTTGCACGCAGCCGCCCTTGCGCCAGTACGGAGGACCATATTTGTCCCGCGCCTCCACCACAACTTGTCGTGCAAGTACAGAATGCACGTGGCGCGAACGGGTCGCCGCTCGTCGTTGCGCCGCGCAACTTGGCTGACTCCGAGTTCTGGGCCTTTCAGGCGATCGACGGTTCAGATGCAGACCCAACGACCGGATTCGTGCCGGTGGCGACAGGAATCGACCTCTGGAACGCTGTTTGTGCGTCTCCCAAGGTAAGAGCGGGCTCGCTTAACCTCCCCGTGATCGACCATCCGGGGCACCCCGAGGATGATGGCTGGTCCATCTTTAGTGGTAAGTATGCGGGGCCGTGTTCCGAGCTTAAGCCGGGGTGGGGCATAGTTATCGTGCTCTCGAACCCGGAACCGGAGCCCATTGATTGCCAGAAGGTGCCCGGACCGGCGCCAGGGCACACCCAAGACATAGGTGGATGCATCAATCTCAGCGGCTATCCACCCATCTTCCTACCTGCTGGTGTGACCCTCCGAGGGAACCGCAGTGGTACGAACGTTGGGCCGCAACTGTACTTTTCTTATAACAACCAAGACTATGGGCCGAGCAGTTGCGGGTCGTGTATGCTCGAAGTCCGCGGCGACTATGTCCGCGTCACCGGATTGCGCCTGCGCGGAGAAAGCCGCACGACCGATGAATCGGCGCCCTCAGCAGTCGCGATTGGAGTGGATTGGCCCGGACCCGCCACGGGGCCGCTTTTCAGCGTTGTCACGACGACTCAATTCATTGCTATCATCGACCACAACAATGGATACGACTGGGGTACTGCGGTAGTGAGTGTGAACGGGCCCTACTCTGCGGACAAGTATAACAAGTGCACCATCACGTACCAAAGCAAACAGTATACCCAAACATGCGCCACCTCCCTTCCCGACCCCTCATCAGGAAGGATCCTGTCCATTGCGGACGACCCCGCAACACTGGCCAACGTGCGCGTCGCGCGCAATTTCCTGCACCACAACGAGAAAGGTGGGCTTGGCTACGGCGTGAATCTCGGCGGGGGGGGCAGAGCTTTTATCGAGGCAAATACGTTCCTATCAAATCGCCACTGCATCGCGTCAGACGGAGAGCCACATAGCGAGTACCGTGCCTCGTACAACCTCGTGCTGTTCAACACCCCGCGATACGGGAATTTTTTCCATTACTATCACAATCAGGATTTCGATATGCACGGAACGAATAGCGGGTATGGCGGGGTGGGAGGATTCTATGTGGATATCGTTGGAAACACTTTCCTCGGGACAGACCGGCAAAACTACTTGTTACGGGCTTACCCCTCCCATGATACGGATTTTCACGGCAACATTTCGCTAGAGAACAAATTCGACGCCGTAGGGTTCAAGCGCTGTGCCCATTGGTACGACTCCTGCGGTTCAGAACCTTTTCCCATTAAAGTTTTCGACAACCAGTTCAAAGACAGCTCTGCCAATCCCACCGCGCGCCTCAGCGTTGGCGATTTCGATGGCGACGGCGATCAGGATTTGTTTCTCGCCGCGGGTACGGCGTGGTATTTCTCTCCCGGGGGCAGTGCCGAGTGGCGATTCCTCAGCGCGAAGTCGGACACGATCGACCAACTACTGTTCGGCGATTTCGACGGCGATGGCCGCACCGACGTGGTTGCCCTCCGCGGTGGACAGTTCATGGTTTCGTGGGGAGGCGTGTCCAGCTGGGAGGTTCTCAACCCGGACCCCACTGGCGGCAATGTCCTCTTGCTGCCCAGCGCCATAACGGCCATGGCCGTGGGCGACTTCGATGGTGATGGGCTTGCCGATATTTTTTGGGCGGACGGGAAGACATGGTGGGTATCGTACGGCGGCAACACTCTCTTTGTAGAGGTTCAGACCTCCAGCCACCGTGTGAAGGACCTTCGTTTTGGCGATTTCGATCGCAACGGAACAACAGATGTTTTCAGCGTGGTAAACGACGGGGTGGGCCTCCATTGGATGGTCAGCTACAGTCCCAAGTTAGCTCGAGGGTTGTTTTCGAGCTGGACGCACCTGCCGATGTCGTTGACGAATAAGGTCGATGGCCTCGTGGTTGCGGATTTCAACGGTGACGGGTTGGCCGATGTCGGGATGTCCTGCGGCACCGGCTGCTGGAAAATCTCGTATGGAGGCTCCCTAGACTGGAAGACCTACAATCTTGGGTCGCTGGACCTGGTGAATGGCGGTGTTGGTCATTTTTTCAGCGGCCGCCGCACTGGCGCAGACATTCTGATGTGGAACGGCAATCTCATCTCGGTTGCTGCAGGGGGAGCTGTGGCACCGCAGCCTCTGAGCTCACAAGATATGCGCTGAATATACGCTGCCGAGCAGATGATCAGCAGGACCGCGAGATCGCGGCACTGCAGCAACAAATTGAGGCTTTGAAAAAGCTCGCCTCGAACGTCCGGGCGTCCGAAGTTGGTCATCTGTTGCTGCGGGTGGAGGCTCGGCGCCACGCCTCTCGGCTACTATCAGACGATAGTCAATAGCACCGAACGTGGTTATGTGCCAACGACCGTTATGCCCGTCACCCGTGGTCTTTCCTTGAAGAGTTGGGCAAAATGGTCTCGGCACGCCTGAAGGGCTCGGTTGGCGTCATCCAGATCCGCCTGGGCGCCGGGAAGTGCGTCGTCACACTGCTTGATCTGGGCGATGATGCCCGCCTTTTGTGCGGGACCTGCGTGAGCCAGTTGGGCTTGTAGGTTGCTCTTCTGGGTATTGAGGCCATCCACTACTTTCTGGGCGGCGTTTGCCCGATCGACCTGAGCTTGGCAAAGATCAATAGGCGGGGTCCGCACCAGAAGCCCGCCTTGGATCGCGTATCTATTAGAGGAATCGTCAGCAAGGGTCAAGCCGATGTTCGTTGGGGTCGCGTCCGGGAAGTAGCTGAAATCACTGCCCCTTTCTTGATCGAGGTGCAACGTACCGAGAAAGACGCCAATCTTTTGCGGGCCCGTGAGTGCGTTCCTGATCGCCGATCGGACGCTGCTTTCAACGCGCATCTTGATGTCCGCGATGATTTGTTGCCGCTGGCCCTCGTCGTTGAGACTGAACAGATTGTCGGCGACGGCAGCCCGAAGCTCGCTGGAAAAAGCTTTGAATCCAGCCCACATGGCGGCCTCGGGGGTGTCGTGCTTCTCCAATAAGGCGACGACGAGGATCAGCCGGCGAATGTTGAGGTGATCTTCGAAGCGGACGCCGAGCGTCCCCAATGGATAGGGAATATCCGCGGTCTCGCCCGCGTGCATGTCGTCCTTGAGCACAACGCGCGCGTCCCCGAGCACGGGACCGGTGACACCGACAAGGTCGGGTGTCATTAGCGTGTTGTCGTCAATCCACAGGAGGACTGGCCAGATGTAGGGCGCCCGACCGCTGGCATCGCTCAGGCTGATGCATTGTAGATTTTGAAGGACAATTATTGCGTCTGTTGCCATATGACCTTCTTCTTCGTCGACAGACCGCGTGGAGTGATCATACTCGACGTTTGGGGTCCCAGTAAACGATGCCGTGTCCGGCAAAGCTGCCCATGGGTTCTTTCGAGCGATAATCGCTCACGAGCGAGTTTCCCCCTGGCCCTGCCTTTACCGTGACGGTGCTAGTTCCCGAGCCGCCCGGCATGAACTCCCTCGGCTCGACCTTTTCGCTTGCGCTCCATGTACCAGCAAGCGTTTTGACCGGAATTTCCGTTTTGAGCTTCCCCTTTGCCCGAAAGCCTGGCCCTCCTGCCCCGTCGTGTCAACCGCAAGTCGCGCTGGCCCCTTTGGGGTGGTAGTGCGGATTGTTTGGGCCGTTCTGCGGAGCCGCTATGCTGGTGCCCGCCCCAGTCTGCCTCGCCGTTAACACTTCCTCGCTGGATGGTTTCCGAGCGCTCGTTTGCTTTTCTGTCCTGGTTCGCTAGCCGTCCGGCAGCGGCAACGCCGCGATCATTCTCAGCATGCTGCCGAACAGCCTCCGACTCAGATGTCCTTCGGCCAGCAAAAGCCAATAATAGCGCGCATGTCTCACCAGCCGACCGCCTGTCTTCACGAGCCGCTGCTGCAAGCTCGTCAGCGACCAGTTCCCAGTCCTCCTCGGCAGCGCTATCCTCTACACTCTTATCGCCGACTTGCAAATCGGAAATCCGGGATTCCATAGCTCTGTTGAGTCTCATCGAGGGTCTAAACTGCATACCGTTGCTACTAGCCCGGGGAGCCATCATTTCAACAACTTACCGACGAGGGGTTACTGTCACAACTGTCAAATTGAATTCGGCCTATTCACGATTTCCAGCCAGACCCGAGCGTGGCAGAACGGTTGCTTATAGGAACCGTCTGGATTCTTGTCCTGCGGGCACCAGCAGAGCAGATGCTTGCCTCGTACGTCTTTTATAGCTTGTGCTCTAAACGCTGGATTCGAGCCATTACCATGGTCGAGCAGTAGCGGCTATGCTGATTTCGCCACAGCCGATTGACGACGTCTTTCACCGTTCTGCATGACGGGCCACCCGGAAGTAACATTAGCTGGTTGACTCGGAAACGACAGGCTAACTTCCGGTTGGCCGACAAAGCGGAAGTGATTGCGTAAAATAGGGGTAATTAAGCCGACATTTCCATGTCTCAAGTACGTTTCCTAAGTACAGATTCTCTGGCAGGATAAAAATAACGCCGTACTCATCCAAACTCAGCCAGGAGACTAAATCCGTCATGAAAAGAACCATATTAGCCAGCGCGCTGCTCGTGCCCGTTTCCGTGCTGCTATCGAGCGGAATATCTTTTGCACAGCGGCAGCCCAATGCCCAGGCCGTTGCGCCCGCGCCTTCCGGCGCGACCGCAGCGTGGACCCTTAAGGTGAAGGGGGACATCCGCTGGCAGCAGGTCACGCCGATGGGCGCG
>Ga0209180_10000091_pt1 | contig 40015 bp, 33 predicted proteins | sample CZO8metaG_3_FD_188355 | JGI IMG/M metagenome (GOLD analysis project Ga0209180, IMG submission 188355) | Vadose zone soil microbial communities from the Eel River Critical Zone Observatory, Northern California, USA - CZOApr15con2H2.8 metaG... | ecosystem: Environmental > Terrestrial > Soil >...
CCCAGGGCGACGTCGATCGCGCTGGGCCCCCGCGCGAGCACAGCCAGCAGCTTGTCCAGCACGCCCGCAAACTCGGCGCAGGCGCGCGGGTCGTGCTCGCGAGGCAGGGGCCACTCGACGAGCGAGGCAACTGCCGCCAGCGCTTCGAGCCGCGCGTCGAGCGAGCCAGCACTGTCGAGTAAGGCCTTGGTCACGAAAAGGACCGTAGCAGACCCCTCCGACATCGCTGGTCCGCGACCGATTCGCAGCCCGTCCGGCCTGGTGCCTACTGGAGGCCGACGGACAGGCACCAGCCCGCGTCCGCCAGCCAGCGGCGCTGCTTGCGTTCAGCCCACCAGCTCGGCCTCGAGCGCCGCCCAGTCGACCACCGAGCGCAGCTTCGCGAGCTCCGAGTGCAGCCCGAAGCGGATGCGGAAGAGAAACAGCAGCCGCCCGGGCAGCCGCATGCGCAGCACGGCCCTCTTGTCCACGAGGATCGTGCGCATGTCGGCGTTGAAGCCGGACTCGATGCGGTGTGGCCCCGGCTCGAGCGTCGGGCCGAAGAAGCCGCGCAGCATTGACCGCGTGTGCGGGAAGGTCTTGTCGTCGGGCGGGGCGCCTCCGAGCTCTACGAGCGCGCGGCGGATGGCGGGCCCGTCGTCCGCGCGCACTGCCTTCGACAGCGCCTTGATGCCGGCGCGCATGCGCTCGTCGAACTCGCGTACGCAGCCGTAGTCGAGCACGGTGAGCCGACCGTCCTCCGCGAAGAGCAGGTTTCCCGGGTGCGGGTCGGCGTTGAACAGGCCATGGCGGTAGACGCTGCCCACGTAGAACTCGTAGAGCGTGCGGCCTGCGCGGTCGCGGGCCGGCTGACTGGCGCTCGCGGCGAAATCGTCGAAGCGGATTCCGTCGACCCACGCCGTGGTGATGACTCTCCGCGAGCACCACTCGGCGTGCACGGCAGGAATCGAGACGTCCGGATTCCCCGCCTGGAGCGCGGCGAATCGTTCCTGCCAGCGCCGCTCGGCGACGTAGTCGCACTCCGCCAGGAACGTCTCGCGCGCCTCGTCGATCACCGAGTCGATGTCGCCGCCCGGCATGATCATCTTCGCCAGCACACGACCTGCCGCGGCCGCCTTGAAGTCCGACCGGATCGCCTGCTCGATTCCCGGGTGCAGGACCTTCACGGCGAGCCCGCCGGCGCGGTGCACCTGGCCGATGGACGCCGTCGAGACCGGCACGCGATCCATCTTCGACAGCAGGGCGTCGGCACGGGGTCCGAAGTCTTCGCGGATGATCTGCTCGATCTTCCCGAATGGCGTCGGCTGCGACTTCACCTGCAGCACCGCCAGCACTCGCCGTGTCTCTTCGGGCAGCGGAGTGTCGAGGTAGCTCAAGATCTGCCCTACCTTCATCGCGATGCCCTTCAGCTCTCCGAGTGAGAGCGCGAGCCGTTCGGCGGTGCGGGCGTCGAGCATGCCGCCTCGGAGGAGGGCAGAGGTGCCGGTGCGCAGCGCGGCCGAGGCGGTACGGCGCGCCCGGCCGAACAATCCGGTCGGCACGTTTTCGCCTGGCTCGGACATCAGCCGCGCCAAGAGGCGCGTCACGACCTCATCGTCGGCCATGGTGACCCTCGTCTGCGAGGCCGTGCTTCATGCGCCTACGGCACCTCTACGGCGACGACGCGAATTCGATCGCCCTCGCTGACGATGTCCACCGATGCAATTTGTCGGGGATCGTTGCCGTACCGAAATAACTGCTCGACGCGCCCGGCAAGAAGCAGTTTGTGGACCAGCGGGCTCACGTACTCGAGCAGCACCTCGGAGATCGGGGTCTGCGGGACGGGAAACGCGTCGAGTGGCATCCCGCTTCGAAGCCTCTGCCGCTTCTCCTCCCGCTTGCGTTCCCGTTGCTGCCGCTTCCTTTGCCGCGTCTGCTCGCTTTGCATGAGCGGCACCGTACCGCACAGGTCCGACATCGCTGTGGAACGGGTGCACGCCCAGATTGAGGTTTTTCTTTCGTGGCCTAAGAAACTCGAAGCGATGTCGATCGCTTGGCGCAGAGGGCTCTACGTTGGCTGTCCCGATGATTCGACGCTCGGATTGACAGGCGAGAACAACTGGAGCGGGGCGGGGGAGGGATACCCCAGACCCGATCTGTACCAGCTGTACAGAGCCGCGGACCGGGACCTTTCCCCCGCCCGCTGATCCACGAGAGTGTGCCCGGACGGCCTCAAATTGATCGTGCGCCCCTGTGGAACCGGCCGTACGGTTCTCGGCGCCGACTGCGAACACTCTCCCGGAGTGCCGCCAGGCTGCCGGGACACTTTCGGGATGTTGTTGAGATCCTGCCAGCACGCTAAGACTGATGGCATGGTGAGGATCGGCATCGATCGTGACGCGCTGACTGCGTTCTGCAGGCGTCACCACGTTCGCCGGCTTTCGTTCTTCGGGTCGGTGCTCCGCGGCGATTTTCGCCCGGACAGCGACGTCGACGTCCTGGTCGAGTTCGAGGAGGGTCGTGCGCCCGGCTTTCTCGCGCTGCACGAAATCGAGCAGGAGCTTTCGAGACTTCTGAGCGGCCGCCGCGTGGACCTCGTGACGGAGCGTTTCCTGAATCGTCGCATTCGCGACCGCGTCCTCGCCACTGCCGAGCTCCAGTATGCAGCGGGATGACCTCTACGTTGCCCATATGCTCGACGTCGGTCTGGGCTGCGATCGTGGGCATGCGGCACAAGGTCGTGCACGACTACATGGACGTAGACGTGGACATCGTCTGGAACACGGCCGTTACGGAGATTCCGCGCCTCCTTCCGCTGCTTCAGCAACTCACCAAGAGCTGACACCGCCTCGTGGCTGGCACGCGTCAACCTCGAGCACAGTAGTGACCTGGGGCTGCACCGAGGGGAGGAAGGTCTCGCGGAAGAGGTCCAGGTCGCCGCTGTCGAGCAGCCGCAGCGCGGTCTGTACCGCGGCCTGAGGCGAGGCGAGCGCCGCCGGGTCCAATCCGGCCCGCGGTCTTGCCGCGGCGGTCTGCGGCGCGTCCGGGTTCGGTCTGGCGGCTGCCGCCGGAGCAGCGGCAGGCGTGTCGGGTGCGCGCAGGCGCCTGGATCATCCCGTCCACCGGCCGGACCACACCCACGCCGCTGCTTGACCCGGAAACGGCCAGAAGCCTATGGGGACCCCCGAAGGGCCACGCCCGAGCCTTTTCGTGCGCGCCCTTCGCGATGGGGGACCAAATGAAGAACTGGCATGCAACGTCTCTCGTGGGCGCCTTCGTGCTTGCAGCGGCTGCGCCGGCTTCTGCCGAGCTCGGGGGGCAGGTCTTCTTCCGAGGTGGAGTCTCGATGCTCGTAGGAGGCAATCGAGGCGGCGAGGTGTTCACGGACGTCAATGGAGCGACGGGCCTTCGCAATGACGACAAGGTCGGCATAGGCATGGGCTTCGGGCTCGACCTTCCGCTCCTCAAGGATCCCTGGTTCGGCAATACCCTGCTCGCCGAAATCGTGGTCGACTACGCCCGGTTCTCACGCAAGCTGGTCGTCCAGGCCACGAGCGCCCTGCTGGGGGGAAGCAACACCTCCAACGTCTCGGTGAGCCAGCTCGCGATCGTCGCAGCTCCGAAATACCGCCTCGACCTCGGGCCCGTGCGGCCTTGGCTGGTCCCGATCGGCATGGAGTTCATCGTCAACAGCCCGCCCTCCAACGATACGACCTACCAGACGCCGGGGATCCATTTCGCGGCCGGGATCGAGTACCGCCTGGCCGACCCGGTCAGCATCGGCGTCGACGCCCGATACAACCTCGGACTCGGCTACGCCCACGTCGGCGAGGACAACTCCTTCACGTTCGGCGGGTATCTCGGGTTCAACTTCTAGCGGACTCTATCGATTGTAGCTGTCCGCGGCCTGCGGGCGCCCGTGAGGGCGGCGAGGTCGTCGTCCGCGTCAAGGACGACGGCATCGGCATTCTTCAGTTCTTCCAGTGCAGCTGCGCGAGCTGCGTCAGCTTGGCGGGCGGGGTCCGGCTCGCCGGGACGGATGCGGGGCGCAACCCGGCAAGATCCCGCGCATCGAAGTCGGAACCCCAGGAGGTAACGATGCTGAAGACCCGTGCGTATGCCGCCACCTCCAAGACCAGTCCGCTGGCGCCCTTCATCATCGACCGGCGCGAGCCGGGCCCGAGCGACGTGCTGATCGAGATCCTCTTCTGCGGGATCTGCCACTCGGACATCCACCAGGTGCGCGACGAATGGACCGGCGCCATTCCCGCTCTCTTTCCGATGGTGCCCGGTCACGAGATCGTCGGCCGGGTCAAGCAGGTCGGCGGGCAAGTGACCAGGTTCAAGGTGGGCGACATGGCGGGCGTGGGGTGTTTCGTCGATTCCTGCCGGGAGTGCGATCCGTGCCGCCGCGGGCTCGAGCAGTTCTGCGAGAAGGGCGCCGCCTGGACGTACAACGCCACCGAGATGGACCGGACCACGCCCACGTACGGCGGTTACTCGTCGCAGATCGTCGTGGCGGAACGGTACGCGCTGAAAGTCCCGGCCGGCCTCGACCCGGCCCGCGCGGCGCCGCTCCTGTGCGCCGGCATCACCACCTATTCGCCGCTGCGCCAGTGGAACACCAAGAAGGGAGACCGCGTGGGCGTGGTGGGCCTCGGCGGGCTCGGCCACATGGCGGTCAAGCTGGCCGCGTCGATGGGGGCCGAGGTGACGATGCTGAGCACGTCGCGATCGAAGGAAGCCGACGCGCGTCGCCTCGGGGCGCAGGCGTTCGAATCCACCCGGGACGAGGCCACCTTCGAGAAGCTGGCCCGCCGTTTCGACCTGATCATCGACACCATCTCGGCCCCGCATGACTACAACCGGTATCTGGGAATGCTGCGCCCGCAGGGTGCGATGGTGATCGTCGGCATCCCGCCCGAGCCGACTCCTGTGTCCGCCTGGTCGCTCATCGGGGGAAACAGGCGGCTGGCCGGGTCTTCCATCGGGGGCATTCCCGAGACGCAGGAGATGCTGGACTATTGCGCACGCCACGAGATCGGCGCCGACGTGGAGATCATCCCCATCCAGAAGGTGAACGAGGCGTACGAGCGGATGATCCGGAACGACGTGCGTTACCGGTTCGTCATCGACCTCGCCAGCCTCAAGTAAGTTTGGCCTCACGGGGCCGTGGCCGGCGGCCGCCGGTTGTGCGTTCCTTTTTCGTAGGTATAGGCGAGCTTGAGCAGCGTCGGCTCCGCGTACGGCCGCCCGAGCAGCTCGACGCCGATCGGCACGCCGCCGGAGGAGAATCCCGCCGGAACGGTGATCGCCGGGAACCCGGTGATCGAGGCCAGGAAGCCGTTGCGCTCCACCTGCGACTCGCCGATTGGGACCACCAGCCGCTTCTGGTGCGGATACACGATCGCGTCGAGCTTGTTCTCCTCGAGGATCGCGAAGACCTGCTTCTGGAGGGCTTCCTTGCGAGGACCGATTCTCTGCAGATACTCCGAATCGTTCTCGGGATGGTCGAAGGGCTGGGCGGCCTTGAGCCCCTTCTCGAGCGTCTTGTCGAACTTCCCCGAGGCGACCCAGTCGTCGAAGGTGTGGATCGGCGGCGCTCCCGCTCCCAGGCCGCGCAGCCAGGCGTCGATCTGAGTCTTCGACTCCCATTTCTGCACGTCCATGGTCGCGATGAGCTGCTCCACGTCGAGCGGTACCGGCAGCTCGACCGCCTGGGCGCCGAGGCTGCCCATCCGCGCGATCGCCTCGCCGACGACGCGGTTGACTTCCTGGTGCTCGGGCTTCGCCCCGAAGAAACTGCGCAGCACACCGATGCGCGCGCCGCGCAGTCCATCCTGCACGAGCGATTCGCGGTACGTCCGTTTCGCCATGCCCGCCACGTCGACCGTGGTCGGGTCCTTCTCGTCCGGGCCCTGGATCACCTCCAGCACCACGGCGACGTCGGCGACGGTGCGGCCGATCGGCCCGGCCATGTCCTGGGTGAGGGCCGCGGGGATGATGCCGCTGCGACTGACGAGCCCCCGCGTCGGGCGCAGCCCGACGAGATCGCACGCGGAGGCGGGCGAGCGGATCGAGTTCACCGTGTCCGATCCGAGGCCGACCGACGCCATGTTCGTGGCGACCGCGACCGCGGTGCCGCCGCTCGAGCCGCCCGGGGTGCGCGTGAGATCGTACGGGTTCAGCGTCTGTCCGCCCAGCGAGCTGACCGTGGTTCCGGCGCGCGCCAGCTCGTGCAAATTCGTCTTGCCCAGGAAGACGGCGCCGGCCTGGCGCAGCTTCGACACCACGAACGCGTCTGCTCGCGGCTGCGCGCCCGCGAACGCGAGCGAGCCGCCCGTAGTCGGCAGGTCGGCGGTGTTCATGTTGTCCTTCAACACGACCGCGATCCCGTGCAGCGGGCCGCGCGGGCCCTTCGATGCGCGCTCCCGGTCGAGGCGGTCGGCCTCGTCGAGCGCGCGGGGATTGACGAGCAGGAACGCGTTCAGCTTCGGCCCCTGCTTGTCGTAGAGGGCGATCCGGTCGAGGTAGTGCTGCACCAGCGTATGCGAGGTGAGCTCGCCCGCGGACATCGCGCCCTGCAGCTCGTCGATGGTCGCCTCCTCGATGCGGACGGGCGCGGCACCGCGCGGAGCAGCGTGGCTGCAGTCGAGGAGCATGCAGAGCACAGCTCCGACTAAGGTGCGGACGTTGGGCATGAAGGACCCCGGCGAGAGCTTTCGTGTCGCCGATGGGGCGCGCTCCGTCAAGCAGGCTTTACTCCACATCTGCGCCTCGCCCGGCGCGAAGGAGATCAGGGACAGGGCCTGAGCCGGAGGTTCCGGCGCTCTTCGAGGATGACACGCGCCCGGTCTGTCGGCGCGAGCAGGACGCCGCGGCGTCGCGGTGCCGCCGACGGACCGGGCGCGAGGCTGAGCCGCGTCGCTGTCAGCACCGTCGCGAGCACGACCTTCATCTCGACCAGTGCGAACGCCATTCCCACGCAGCGTCGTTGCCCCCCACCGAAGGGGAGCCATGCGTGCGGGTCCGGCTTCACTCCGACGAACCGTTCGGGACGGAAGAGGTCGGGATCCGGGTAGAGGTCCGGCCTCCGGTGGGTCAGGTAGATCATCGGCGCAACGTTCACCCCGACCGGGATGGTCCAGCCTCCGATTTGCGTCGGCACCTTCACGCGCCGTCCGACCGTCGGGACGACCGGCCAGAGCCGCAGCGACTCCTTGACGACCGCATCGAGGTACTCGAGTTGCAGCGCGCGAGCGTCGTCGAGCCCGCGCGGTCCCGGCACCGACGCGAGCTCTTCGCGCACCCGGAGCAGGGCCTGCGGGTGCGCCAGCAGGAGATGGAGCGTCCAGGTGAGAGCGAGCTCCGTCGTTTCGTGCCCCGCGAAGAGGAGCGACATGAGCTCGTCGCGCAGCTGTTCGTCGCTCATGAATTGCCCCTCCTCGTCTGTCGCATGAAGCAGCAGGGAGAGGACGTCCTGCCCCGGACCGTCGACGCGCGCGCCCCGCCGTGTCGCGACCAGGGAAAGGATGTTCGTCCTCGCCCTCCGCAACAGACGAGCGAAACGTTTCCACGGACCGAACCACGCGCGATCGAGCAATCCCGGCATGAGCAGAAGGAACGGCGACCCCGCGACCTCGAGCAGCTCCGTGAGATCCGCCGTCAGTTGCCGCAGCTGGTCTCCCTCGTGGAGACCGAAGACGGTCCGGAGGATGACCTGCATCGTGATGGTCTTCATGTGGGGACGGAGGCCGAACGGACGCCCCAGTGGCCACGCGGCGATCGCCTGCCTGGTCAACTCCGCGATGACGTCGAGGTGGGCGAGCAGCGGCTGTCCGTGCAAAGGCGGAAGCAGGACGCGCCGGCGGCGCAGGTGCACGGGTCCATCGAGCAAGAAGATCGAATTCGGTCCGAAGAGCGGGCGAACGGTACGGTTGCCCTCTCGCGCCTCCAGCACCCCTGGATCCGCGGCAAAGATCTGCCTCAGGACGTCGGGAGACCAAAAGTGCACCCAGGTGCCGAGGCCGAGGATGCGCAGCGTGAACGGCTCCCCGTAGCGCCTGGCGCAGGCCTCCCAGTACTCTGTCGGTCGCGCGATTACCCACGCGAGCTGGACGCCGGACGGGGAGCGGGGTCCGGGTGGGAGCGACAGGCCCGTTCCCTCTCTGAGCGTCTGCAGCGGGGTCATGGCGTCAATTCCCCCGGGGAACAGTACCACCCGGCCCGGGTCGGCCCTCGCTATGCTCGGTGCCTGTACGCGGTGAGCGCGAAGTCCGACCTCGTGGCCAACGTGTGCCGCATCTTGTCGGAGGGGCTGCTCGCGCTGGGACCGCCGTCGCAATGATCCGGGTCAGTGAGACCGAGGCGGGCTCCGCTCGTTCAGCAGTGGCCTCCTTCCCCCGCAGGAATCCACTTCCCCGCGTCACGATCTCCACCGACGACCTGTTCGCCACCAACGAGAACCGGGACGGGCTGGGCGCGCATTGGCCCTTCCTCTCCGATCCTGGCCCTTGGTGCTCGCGCCCGAGCTGCGGGTGCACAGCATCTACAACGGGTACCGGTACTGGGGCCGCCCCTCCATCGAGGAGCTGCGCCGCGACCTGCGCGAGGTGACGCGCCGGAGCCGTCCCGACTGGGACCTCTCCGACCCGCAGCTCCGCGCGGCGTGGAAGGCAGGGGACAAGTCGCGCTTCTGGCCCTACGGGAAGTCGCTGCGGGAGGTGCTCGCGCAGGAATGACGGTGGCCGGTCGCTTCCGCTGGGCGGTCAGCGCAACGCCGCGCTCACTTTTGGAGCATGCACGGGGAAGCGGCCGAAGAGGCCCACCGTCGGCCTGTGCTCCAGGTCCGCGAAGTCCTGGTAGCGCAGCTCCACTGCCTCCTCGTGCGACCCCGCGCGGAAGACGACCCGGTCGGCGCTGGCCAGGGTGGACTCCACCACGACGGGAAGCCCGTAGAGCCCGCCGAAGGGCGGCTCCGCGCCGGCCTCGCACCCGGGGAAGAACGAGGTGAACTCCTGCTCCCCGACGAGACGGACGGGGCCTCCGATGAGCGCGGCGAGCAGGTCCTCGTCGACGACTTCGGCGGCGGGCAACACGGCGATCCAGGTCCTGCCGCCTGCCTCCACGATGACCGACTTGGCGACCCGGTATCCCGTCACGTGCATGCAGGCCGCCACTTCCTGCGCGGTCAGCGCGCGCCGATGCGAGCGGCGCTCGTAGGGGACGTTCCGCTTCTCCAGGTACTCGACGATCTGGTCAGGGATCACGGCGGCCTCCTTCCTGCCACGTCGCGTCCCTCCTACCACCGCGCAGCGTCCTGCCGGAAGCCGCTACAACTCGACGACCCGTGCCATTTCCCTGAATCGACAAAACGCATTCGCTAGCTGCATCTGCCGCGGAGTCTTGCACTCCGGTTCGAAGAGACGCGGCGCGGAGACGAGAATGCAGGCCGCCCGCGCACGCGAGGTCGCGACGTTCAGCCGGTTCGGGCTGTAGAGGAATTCCATGCCCCTCGGCGCCTCGTCGGCCGAGGAAGTCGCCATCGAGACGATGACAACGGGTGCCTCCTGGCCCTGGAACTTGTCGACCGTCCCGATGTGGAAGCCGGGGAGAGCGTCGGCGAGAGCGCCTACGTGGGCGTTGTAGGGGGCCACGATGAGGATGTCCTTCTTCGTGAGCAACCGCTTCTTGTTGTCGGAGTCGACGAAACCCGCCTTGCCGGCGAGGAGCGAGTTCACGAGCCGCGCAACGGCGTCCGCCTCCTCGCGCGAGCTCGACTGGTTCCCCTCGTGCTCGACGGGCAGGTAGAAAAGGCCGGCCCCAGCGACGGGCCCCGGGCCTTCGATCGCCTGGTTCTCGAGACCTGAGAGCGATCGCAGCCGACCTTCGTAGAACAGCTCGGACGTGAATTCGGCGATCCTTGGGTGGAGTCGCCGCGTCTCTTCGAGGAAAAGACCCGCATCGGCCGAGACGGTCGCGGCTTCTCCGAGCAGATGCTGCAGCGCCGAGACCGCCGTTCCGTCTGGATGGCTCCCCTGGACGGGCTGCTCGAGCTGCCGGGGGTCACCAAGAAGCACGATGCTCTTCGCCGCGGGCGCGACCGCGAGCGCGCTGGCGAGCGACAGCTGACCGGCCTCGTCGATGACGAGAACGTCCACGGCGCCCTCGTACTCCTCGCGCGACCAGAGCCACGCGGTGCCGCCGAGGACGTCGATGGAGCCGGCGCGAAGCGAAGCGAGCGGCCCGGCATTGTCCTCGAACTCGACGACCTTGCTCGTGGCGAAATCGTCGTCCCCGACCTTGTGCCCGCACCTCACCGTCACGTTCTTCGCCTGGGCTGCCTTCATCACCTCGTCGAGCAGCAACCGCACGACCTTGTGGCTCTGGGCGGTGACGCCGACCTTCTTCCCGCCCGCGACGAGCGCGCAGATCATTTGCGCCCCCGTGTACGTCTTGCCGGAGCCGGGCGGACCCTGGATGGGCAGGATGCCGCCGTCGAGGTCGAGAGCGAGACGGGAGGCCGCCTCGGTTCCCGTCTCGCCAGGACGCTGGAGAGGTCCTCCTGGCCCTGATTGCAGGCGCGGCTTCGCGCGCAGGAGAAGGTCGCGGGCCGATCGGAAGCGACCGGGCCCGTCGACACCGGTGGACGCAACGAAGCCGCCGAGCCTAGCGAGCGAGCCGGCCAGCTCCTTCGTCGAGACAGTCGCATGGGCAAAAAGCGCGGTCGGATGGCTCGAAGCCGTCGCCCTTGTCCTCTTCACGTCGACGGTTCGGGCGGTGAAGTCGATGGCGACGATGGTCCCGATCCTGACGCCGTCCACGCCCCCTCTATTCGGTGAGTGAGCCTCCTCGCCGCCACGAATATCGGTGTCCTGTGCGGGGAATCGATAACGGTGGATGGGAAGGGTGCCCTTGCCGCTCCTGGGAACGGTCTTGAGGAACTCCAGGCCGGCGAGACCATCTCTCTCGTCCCGCAGCTCCTCGTCACTGAGCTCGCGCAAGCGGAAGTACTCCCACCACACGCACTTGTCCTCGCGCCAGTGGAAATCGAGCACGTTCGCGAGGAGCCATCTTGCCTGCTGCTCGGTGGACCGGACCGCAACGTCGGCGGGAACGCCGGCGAGCAGCTTCTCGCGAACTGCCCGTGTCTCCTCCCGCTCGAGCTTCTGCTCGTCGGTCGGGTCGCCGGAAACCGGAGGGGGCCGGTCGATGCGCGCCCCGGCGGCGATCCGCGCCGCCCGCTCGCGTTCGAGCCAGTCGCGGAGAGCGCGAGCGGAGAGGCAGTCGTCCTTGTTGTAGGCCTCGACCTTGGCGCGCGTCTCGGCATCGATCTCGTCGGCGCGCCGCAGCTCCAGAGCGAACTCGACGACGCGCCGGGCAACTCCGGCTTCGTCGAGCGGCATGGCGCGCGCGAAGTCGAAGAACGGTTCCAGGTCCTTGATGGAGTACTTCTCGACGCTTGCGCGCAGCGACTGGCGAACGACGGAGTAGAGGTCGACGAAGACCTTGCCGCGTAGGAGGCGATCGACCTCTTCCTCGCGCGAGGCATAGCGGCCCATCAGGCGCTTCAGCGCGGAGGGCTCGTAAGGCGCGTAGTGATAGACGTGCAAGTTCGGATGGCGCGCGAGCCCTGCGATGACGGAGTCGATGAACTTCTCGAAGATCGCCTTCTCGGCCTCCCGATCGAGCGCCCAGGACGCCCGGTACTCGCCGTTGTCCACCGAGTAGCCGAAGAGGTATTCCAGTCCGCCGTCCGCGACGAACGGATCACCCTCGATGTCGAAGAAGATGTCGCCCGGCGACGGCTCGGGAAGGAGCGCCAAGCCCCGTCCGGCTTCAAGGTCCAGGAGCTCCTTGTAGGGCCGGCCCTCGCGGCGGCCGGTGAGCTGGACCCGGGCCTGCTCGCGCGAGCGGGTGAGCGCCTCGGCGCTACCGCGCCTGGGTCTCCAGGGGAGCGGAAGCGGGACCTGCGCGAGGCTCGCCAACGTCGCGACGTTCCGGTCGCCCAGCTCGCGCCGCTGCAGCCGGGTGATCCCCGCGACGAGGGCAAGGTGGTCGGCGTGGTGGCGCTCCTCGTCGCAGCGTTTCCAGAAGCCGCAGGTGTCGCACTTCTCGACCGGCTCGGGCACGGGGAGCGGTAACTGCGGGAACGGCTGTGTGAGGGAGAATTCCAGCCGGCCTTTGACCCACCGGTAGTACGCGAGGAAGTCGTGGACCCGGAAGGTGTGCGGGGCGAAGCCGGTGCCGGGAGGGACGACGTGCATCTTCTCCGGCAGGACGCCCTGCGCCTCGGCAAGCAGCTCCGCGTAGAGGCAGAGCTGCAGGATCGCGCTGCCGCGGGTCTCGCGGGCGAGCTTCGTGTCGTACGGCTCGTAGCAGAACGCTCCCAGGCGGCTCGGGGTGGCGATTCTCCTGAGAACGTCGGCCCGGCCCAGCCAACGTCCCGCGCGGAGGGTGGCCTGGGCGATGACGTCCGGCCCGGCCCGCATCGCCTCGAGGGTCTTCGCCAGAAGCTCCGAGTCGGGGCCCTCTTCAGGGACGCGCACCACCTCGAGGTTCTGCTCCTCGAGGTAAGCAAGGTACTGGCGCTCGTGCTCGAGGCCTCGCTCCGCCATCACCTGCAACGCGGGATCGCGCCACTTCGACGCCTCGATGCGGCCCTCCGCGACGCCGCGATCGAGGAGCGTCAGGTGCCGGCAGCCAAGGTGATTGGCAAGGTCGGTAGCGGACAGCCGGAGACCGGAGGGAAGGAGCTTCATCGGATGACCTGCAATTCTCGCCGAAGCGACGTCGGCACTGAAACGCTCCATCGATCAACCGAGGAGCAAGCCAGCATCGACGGTTACGGAGTGACGGGGCCACCTCCAGCGCGAAGCCTGCCCGCGTCTTCGGCCAATACGGTGCTACGCGCAGTGACGCGGAGGCGATTTCCGTCGCGCGAGACCTCGACGTTCGAAACGATGCGGGGATCGTGGCCGAAAAGCCGCACTCTCCGCAGCGCAAGCGCTTCGCTCAATCGGAATGCCTCCGTCAGGGGCATCTGCAGTTTTCCGACGAGCTTCCGCGCCAGTATCGGGACTGCCTCCTCGACTTCCTCTTCCTCGAGCACCGAATTCCAGAAGAGCGAGGCGAACGCGAGCACCGGCTTCAGCTCCTCGGGCCCATGGTCGGCGGGGAGCAGGCCGCTGATGAGCGGCCGGGCGTACTCCAGCAGCGTTTCGCCCATCGGCGGCAAGGCCCACAACACAATTGTCTCCTCCGTAGGCAGCGGCCGGAAGCTCCGCCGCTTCTCCTCCCGCTTGAGTCGCTTCCGTTCCCGCCGCAGCTGCCGCGATTGTTCGCTCTGCATGGGCGGCAACGGTAGCGCGGGGGTCCGACATCGCTCCGGCCGCAGCCACCAATGCCTGGAATCTCTGCGCTTCGCCGCCTATAACTCGATGCGGCCCGCCCCGGGGACCCGAGCGACGGTCAGCATCGCACCCGACCCGGTCGAGGTGGCGCCGGGGCACGAGCATCGCGCGCGCGCCGAGCCTCGCGATGGCGACGGCCAGGTGATTCGGCATGGCGTCACCTGGTCGACGCAGCCGGCGAGACCTGGCGCAGCCGATTCGATGGACGGCGCTGGGAAGTGAACCAGATGCACGAGGACTACCTCGCCCTGAAGAGGGAGCCGCGCGCACGGCTGCGGTATCTGCTCACTCTGCTGGCGAAGGACCTCTCGCAGCACGCTCACCGGGTTCCGGGAGCCGTCGAGGCATCCGAGGACGTCGTGGCGATCCTGGCATTGGCGGAACGGAACCTGCGCGGGGCTCGAGGCGGGGGCCCGATCGTGATGCGCGGCCAGACTTTTTCGCCGAACTCCCTCAGGATGAGCGGCCCGAACGAACTGCGCGGCATGCCTGTCCGGGGACCAAGCGCACGCTTGCTCCCAAAATGGGAATGCAGTAGATTCTCGAGTGCGTGCGGGTGATCTCGCGGAAGCGTCTCGTCGAGTTCTGGCAGGAGCATCCCGACGCGAAAGGGCCGCTCACGTCCTGGTTCAGGGAGGTCAAGCACGCGAGATGGACGAGCACCGCGGACATCAAGGCTGCGTACCGCAGCGCGGATTTCGTCGGCAACGACCGCATCGTCTTCAACATCGGCGGGAACAAGTACCGGCTGGTCGTCCGTTATCGCCCGCCCATCGTGTACATCCGCTTCATCGGGACACATTCCGAGTATGACCGAATCGACGCTTCGCAGGTCTAGACCCATCGAGGTATTCCCGATCCGGACGGACGAGGACCTCGCCGCGGCACTCGAGCAGATCGATGCGTTGATGGACGCCAAGCCCGGCAGCCATGACGAGGCGCGCCTGGAAGTTCTCTCCACTCTGGTGGAGGCGTACGAGGAGGAGCGGTTTCCGATCGCGCCCCCGGATCCAGTCGAGGCGATCCGGTTTCGGCTCGACCAACTCGGTCTGACGCCGGCCGCGCTGACGAGAATTCTCGGGTCGCGCGCGCGGGTATCCGAGGTGCTGAACCGCCGCCGCCCGCTCTCGAAGACGATGATTGTGCGCCTCTGGAGGGAGCTCGGCATCCCGCTGGAGTCGCTTGTAGATGCCGGCACACCGCGGCGCCCCAGGAAGAAGCGTCGGCGCTCGTGATTCTCCAGTAGACGACGCAATGCGTCCCGCCCCGGGACGAGTTGAGTATTCGACAGCGAGTGGGCAGCGTCCCGATGCGGATGCAGCCGTCGGAGAGGGAATCGGCGTCGTCCCCATCCTCGAGGCACGACCAGAGGTCGTTGTTCCGGCCGACCTCGGGGCCGTCGCCGTCTTCGTGGAGGATCCAGTTCCCCCGGCCAGGCTAGAAGGCCATGTTGTCCATCATCGCCAGCTCCGGCGTGCCGACCACGAAGAGTTGCAGCTCGGGCACGGCGGCGTTCGCCAGCGCCTGATCGAGGGTGCCGTCGGTCACGCAGATGGCCTCGCCCCAGTTGCGGTCCTGGCTCTCGTTCCCCGTGTTGTTTCCGCAGAAGCGGACCTTCCCCGCGGCGAGCGCTCCCTGGTCGATGTCGATGTCCTCGGGCCGGTAGTAACCGGTGAGCTTCAGGGTGGCGGCTGCCGCGCGGAGGTCAGCGCCGACGGCAGGGTTGGTCGCGCTCGGGATCTCGATCCACGTCCCCAGGCCGGTGTTGGATCCCTGCCCGAAGTCGGTGTTGCCGGAGCGCTTGCCCAGGCGGAGCCCGTAGATCTTGCCAGATGCGAGCGGGGATGAGGCCAGGCTGGTGATCGGCGCGCCACCGGTCCAGGGATTAGTGAGGATGAACTTGAAATAGGCACCGCCGGCGGTGCCGTTCGAAGGCCGGTTCTCATCGCCGTAGTACATCACGCCGTTCGGGTAGAGGCCGATGCCCTCGAACGAGGTCCGGCCGACGGCCGGCCTCACTGCGAGGTTCATGGCGCCCACGCCACCCGAGAAGGTCCCCGTGGCGCGGTTGAAGAGGACGCCGGTGGTGTGCAGCGGATCGATGATCTCGATGAGCCAGCCGGTGTTGCCGTTCTCTTCGCCGACGATGATGGTCCCCCGGACCCCGTCGTGCCTGCGGAGCGACCGCGGCGGCGCCACGTTTCGCTCGCGGTCGTCTCGTAGGCGGCCTCCCTCTTCATCGCCACCTTCTCCGATGCGTCCAGCTGTAAGTGCTCTCGGCCGCTCCCGACGAGAAATTGCCCCGGGCGCTGCCCGACGGGGCTGCTCCCGAAGGTCGAGGTCGAGAGCGTGGTCATCGCCCGGCTGAAGGACGTCGCGCGTCGGGGTGAAGTCCGCCAGAAGATCCTGGAGCGCTTCTTCAGCGACACGGGGGCGCTGGCACGGGGGGCGTGGGAGAAGCTTCGCGCCTCGTTCGGCGTCGGGTCGGTGCGCGAGCGGCACGCGATGCCGTAGAACAGCGGACCGGTTTGGACTACATTGCCCTGGCTTCGCATGCCAGAGGAGGTCCGCGTGGACGGCTCACCCGCGATGACCGTGCGGGAAGTCGCGTTGTACCTGAACGTCGACGAGAAGACCGTCTACCGGCTGTCGAAGCGCGGTGGGTTGCCCGGGTTCAAGGTCGCGGGGACCTGGCGGTTCAAGAAGGCAGACATTGATGCGTGGATCGAAGAGCAGAAGGCGCGGGCGTTGAGGACGAGGAGGAGGGCGAATGGCCGATAGCCGCCCGCTTCGCGAGGGCCAGATTCTCAGCGGGCCCCTGTTCAACGAGCCGATGCGCGTCGAAACCGTGCGCGCGAACGGGCCCGACACGTGGGTGGCGGGGCTCGTGGGCCTGCACTCCGAGCGGTTTCGGAACGTCACGCTCACGGCCCGGGACATCCAGACGCTGACGATCCAGGAACCGCGTTTGACGTTTGACGGAGACGGCCCGCTCCTGCGGCTCGGCATCCAGGCCTACTCGCTCGGCATCGCCTACGAGTTCGATCCCTACTTCGGGCTTTCCATCTCGCGCGTCGACCCGCTGCCTCACCAGCTCGAGGCGGTCTACGACTACCTGCTGAAGGCCCCGCGCGTGCGGTTCCTGCTGGCCGACGACGCTGGGGCCGGCAAGACGATCATGGCCGGGCTCCTCATCCGTGAGCTGAAGCTCCGCGGTCTGGCCGACCGGCTCCTCATCATCTGCCCCGCGAACCTGGCGTTCCAGTGGCAGCGCGAGCTGAAGGAGAAGTTCGACGAGAAGTTCCTGGTCCTCAGGGGCGGCGACATCCGCGAGCAGTTCGGCGTCAACCAGTGGTTGGAGCAGCGGCAGATCATCACCTCGCTGGATCTGGCGAAGCGCACCGATATCCTCCCCGGTCTGCGACAGGTGCACTGGGACCTCGTGATCGTTGACGAGGCCCACCGCATGTCCTGGACTCCGCCGGCGAAGAAGACGGCTCGCTACGCCCTCGGCGAGCTTCTGCGCGACACGACCGATCACTTGCTGATGCTCACCGCGACGCCACACAAGGGCGACCCGGTCAACTTCAGCCTGTTCCTCCAGCTCATCGACCAGGACGCGTACGCCGACGTGCGCTCCATTCGTGAGGCCATGGACCGCCGCCGGGCGCCGTTCTACTTGCGGCGCACGAAGGAGGCGATGGTCTACTTCCCGGAACGTCGCCCGGACGGTACGTGGGTCGCCGAGAAGATCTTCACCAAGCGCATCCCGCATACCGTCGAGTTCCGGATCGACGATGCCGAGTTCGATCTGTACCGGGACGTCACCCATTTCGTGAAGCAGCAAAGCGCGAAGGCCGCGGCGCAGGGCGACGACCCTCGTGCCCGTGCGGTCGGGTTCCTGATGTCCCTCTACCAGCGCCGGCTCGCCTCCAGCACGTACTCGCTCCGCCACTCCCTCGAGAACCGCATTCGAAGGCTGGAGGAGGGTTTGAAGCGCGCGCACGAGCTGGCACGCCAAGCTCCGCCGACACTGCCGGACCCCGAAGATCTCGACGAGATGGAGGATACGGAGCGCGAGCGGCTCGAGGAAATGATCGAGGCGGTCACGCTTGCGGGCAACGCGACCCAAGTCCGGGAAGAGATCGAGGAGCTGAGACAACTGGGTGCGCAGGCCAAGACGGTCGAGAACGCGGGCGTCGAAGCGAAGCTGTCAAGGCTAAAGCACGTGATGCAGCAGGAAGGGTTCTTCGACCACACGGAGAAGCGGCTCCTGCTCTTCACGGAGTTCAAGGACACGCTCGACTACCTCGTGGAGCGCCTCAAGTCGTGGGGCTTCCGAGTCGGGTGCATCCACGGCAGCATGAAGCCCGGGTCTCGGGAGGAGCCGGGATCGCGCCTGCACGCCGAGCAGCAGTTCAGGGAGGGGCAGATCCAGATCCTCGTCGCGACCGAGGCTGCAGGCGAGGGCATCAACCTGCAGTGCTGCAACATCCTCTTCAACTACGACATCCCCTGGAACCCGAACCGGCTCGAGCAGCGGATGGGGCGTATTCACCGCTACGGTCAGCGGAAGGACTGCCTCATCTTCAACTTCGTTGCGACCAATACCATCGAGGGCCGCGTTCTGCAGCGGCTGCTCGAGAGGCTTCAGGAGATCCGCGACGCGCTCGACGACGATGCGGTGTTCAACGTCGTCGGCGAGGTTCTCCCGGCGGCGCATGTCGAGCGGGTGCTGCGTGACTATTACGCTGGGCGCCTCGGCGACGCTGACCTGGAGGAGCGCATCCTGCAGAACGTCGATGAAGAGGAGTTCCGCAACATCTGCCGCAACGCTCTCGAAGGGCTGGCGAGCAAGAAGCTGAACCTCGAGATGCTCATCGAGCGGCGTGCGCAGGCTCAGGAGCGACGCGTCGTCCCGGAGACCATCGCGCGCTTCGTCCATGAGGCGGCGCCCCGCGCCGAGCTGTCGCTGAAACCGGTCACAAGCCTACCCCACACCTTCGATCCCGGTCGCACGCCGTCAGGCCTTCGCCGCTACGAAACGCTGGCAGACTGGAAGCTCCCACCACTCGCGTCGAAGTACCCGCGGTGCTCAACGGATCGGGATGCCGCGGAGGAGCACAACCTCGAATGGGTCACGCCCGGCCATCCCCTCTTCGAGGCCCTGCGCCGGAACGCGTTGGCTCTCGCGCAGGAGCCATTCGGGAAGGGTGCCTGCTTCCACTCCCTGCAGCACGACGCGCCGGCGCGGATCGACTTCTACCGTGCACGCGTCGTGGATGGCCTTGGCCAGGTCATCCACGAACGGCTCTTCGCCATCGAGCTCGTCGACTCAAGGGAGCCACGGCTACAGGAGCCCATGGTCATCGGCAACTTCATGCCGTCCGATCCGCCGAGCGACCTGCCGCCCGTCGCAAGCGCGCCGGAGCCGTTGGCCTGGCTCAACCAGCGTTGCCTGGCTTCCTTCCTCGACCAGGTGCGCGCCGAACGGCTTGCGGAGAACGACCGCGTCGCCGCGCACGTGGAACTGTCGCTGACGGAGCTCCTCCAGAAGGCCGACGAGGAGATCGGCAGGGCTGCTGCGGAGGTCGAGCAGAAGGTCGGAGGAGCGGAAGGCCGCGTTGCCCAAGCGGAGTCTCGCCACGGCGAGCTTCTCGCGAGGCGAGACCGGCGTCGTCAGGAGCTGGACCGGCAGCGGTCGTTGACGCTGCAGGCGGTCGAGCGCATGGCGAGCATCCTCGTTCTCCCGCACCCGGAGCGGAACGCGCCGGATGTCCGGAACCTGCGACCTGACTTCGAAACGGAACAGACGGCGATGCGCGTCGTGATGGAGAACGAGCGCGCCCTCGGCCGTCAGGTCTTCGATGTGCACGAGAAGAACCTCGGCTACGACATCACCAGCCTCGATCTCGGCTCGGGCGAGCTACGTCTCATTGAAGTCAAGGGCATTGGCGCGCCGACAGGTACCGTGCTTCTGACGCCCAACGAGCGACGCGTCGCCGAGGACCGGCGCGACTGCTACTGGCTGTACGTCGTCACGAACTGCAACGCATTGTCGCGCCTCGAGGAGCCCATCGGGGACCCGGCGCGCCTCCCGTGGCACGAGGTGAAGAAGGTCGACCACTACTACCTCTCCGTCGACGCCCTCGCCCAGCCGATGCGCGTCGCCGAGGACTCGCCGCCTTACGGAGGAAAAGAGTGACTTCCAAGGATCCGATCGCCAAAGCAAAGGCGCTTCCTGCGGGCGCTGTCTTTCATCGCTGCGCCCTCCAGGTGAACCCGCACCACTACGGCGCGACCTTCCGCGGGAAGGGTGCTGGCGGCGATGCCGCAGCCCACGCGAAGGCCATCGTCGACAAGGCTGCCGCGATCGGCGTATCGGTGCTCGCCATCACCGATCACAACGACGCGAGCGGTGTACCAGCGTTCCGGAACGCCGCAGCGGATCGTGGCATTCACGTATTCCCCGGTTTCGAACTGTCTTCGAGCGAAGGCGTGCACGTCCTGTGCATGTACCCTCTAGACACCGACGACGCACGACTCGGACGATTCCTGGGGGAGTTCGGGATCACGAACACGACGCCCTCTTCCGACCTTTCGAAAAGGAGCTTTGTCGAGATCCTTAGGAAGGTTCGAGAGCAGGGGGGCGTTGCCGTTGGCGCGCATATCACGAACGACAGCGGGCTCTTCAGAGTCCTCAGTGGCAAGCCGCGAATCCAGGCATGGCAGGGCGAAGACTTACTCGCGATCCAGATCCCAGGCCCGGTGGACGACCTGCCCCAGGACGTGCGCCAGATCGTCGAGAACAGGAACGCCGACTACCACCGCGCCCACGCCGCGGAGGAAAGGCTCGCCATCGCCGTAGTCAATGCGAAGGACATCGTGAAGCCCGAGGATCTCGACGACCGCTCGGCCACCTGCTGGATCAAGATGTCCGACGTCAGCATCGAGGGCTTGCGGCAGGCCTTCCTCGATCCGGGCTCCCGGATCCGGCTCAACCCCAAGGAAGGCAAACTCGAGCCGGAGGAGCACGCGGAGCTCGTCGCGCTCGCTTGGGAAGGGGGCTTTCTCGATGGCGCCGCGGTTCACTTCAACCCCAACCTCAACGTCCTCGTCGGCGGGCGCGGTACCGGCAAGTCGACGGTCGTCGAGAGCATTCGTTCCGTTCTGGCTCTCGACGCCGTCGGCGACGAGGCGCGGAAGGCGCACGAAGGCATCGTACGGCACGTGCTGAAGAGCGGTACGAAAATCTCTCTGCTCGTCCGCGCACATCGGCCGGCGGTCCGCGAGTACCGCATCGAGCGCACCATTCCCAACCCGCCGCTGGTGCGGGACGACCAGGGCGAGGTCTCGAACCTCTCGCCGCAGGACGTGCTCCCCCGCGTCGAGGTCTTCGGCCAGCACGAAATTTCCGAGCTCACCAAGAGCCGCGAGAAGCTCACGCGCCTGCTCGACCGCTTCGTCGAGCGCGACGAGTCGATCCCACGCCGCAAGGCCGACCTGCGGCGTGACCTGGAGAAGAGCCGGCGCAGCCTGCTCGACGCGCGAGGCGAGCTTCGGCAGATCGAGGAACGGCTCGCTGCGCTTCCCGGCTTGGAGGAAACGCTCCAACGGTTCCGGGAAGCGGGCCTCGAAGAGCGTTTGCGCGAACAGAGCCTGCTCGTGCGCGAGGAGCGCGTGCTTGCCTCAATCCCCGAGCGGCTCGCCCCCTTCCGCGAGTGCCTGGAGAACCTGAAACGGGGGATCCCCATCGATCGCGTCTTCCTCTCGGCGAAGGCGCTCGAGGACCTGCCCGGGAAGAAGATCCTCTCGCATGCGAACGAGGTCTTCGCGCAGCTCGAACGCGATCTGGATCGCGTTGCGAAAGACTTGGAGCAAGCCCTGCAGCGCGGCGACGAGGGGATCGCTGCGGTGCGCACGGAATGGGAGAAGCGAAAGAAGGATGTCCAGGCCGCTTACGAGAAAATCCTCCGTGAGCTCCAGAAGTCGCGTGTGGACGGCGAGGAGTTCATCAGGTTGCGCCGCCAGATCGAGGAGCTTCGACCGCTGCGCGAGCGCCAGAGCCTCGTGCGGCGCGTGGAGAAGGAGCACGCCGACCGACGCCGGGCGCTGCTGGCCGAATGGGAGGACTTCAAGGCCGAGGAGTTCCGCCGCCTGGACCGCGCCGCGAAGAAGATCAACCAAAAGCTGCGCGACAAGGTGCAGGTCGAGGTCACGGCGGGCGGCGACCGCGAGCCGCTGTCCCGAATGCTGCGTGATGAGGTCGGGGGCCGGCTGTCCGAGGCCATCGAGTCGCTCGCTCGTGTCCCAGCCTTATCACTGACCCAATTCGTTGAGGCGTGCCGGGCGGGCACGGACGCGCTGAACAAGGCGTACAGCATCACCCCGGCACAGGCCGAGCGGCTCGCCAAGGCCGAACCCGAGGTGCTGATGCGCATCGAGGAGCTCGATCTGCCGCCGACCACGTCGATCCGGCTCAACACCGCGCCGGCCGGGAATCCGCCCGCGTGGCAGGCGCTCGAAGAACTCTCGACCGGACAGAAGGCGACGGCTGTGCTTCTGCTCCTCCTTCTGGAGTCCGACGCGCCGCTCATCGTGGACCAGCCGGAGGACGACCTCGACAACCGGTTCATCACTGAGGGCGTCGTGCCGCGCATCCGGGAGGAGAAGCGGCGCCGGCAGTTCATCTTCTCGACCCACAACGCGAACATCCCCGTGCTTGGTGACGCCGAATTGATCGTTGGCTTGAGCGCATCGGGCGAAGCCGAGCACGGGCACGCGCGCATGGCGTCCGAACAAATGGGCTCGATCGACTCGCGGCCCGTGCGCGAGCTGGTGGAGGAGATCCTCGAAGGCGGCAAGGAGGCCTTCGAGCGCCGGCGCCGGAAGTACGGGTTCTGAGGGAGGGCACGATGAATCGAACCGAGCTGACAGAGTTGATCCGGAACGGCGAGAACTCCGGAGTGGAGTTCAAGCGCGACGATATCGTGCCGGAGAAGCTGGCCAAGGAGATGGCGGCGCTGCTCAATCTCGAGGGCGGACACATCCTCCTCGGTGTCGAGAAGGACCGCACTGTTTCTGGATTGTCTCGTGAGCCCGAGAAGGCCGAGGAATGGGTCATGGAGGCCGCGCGCGTTCATCTGCGGCCGGCGGCGATTCCGTACTGGGAAACGATCGAGTGGAGCGAGGGAAAGATCGTCGGCATCGTCTCGCTTCCCGCGGACGCGCCCGACAAGCCCTACAAGGCGAAGCGCGGATCCGCGTGGGTCACGCAGATCCGGGTGGGAACGACGACGCGCGATGCGACAGACGAAGAAGAAGTCCGTCTCTACCAGCAGTCGGGGCGCTTGCAGTACGACCGCAAGCCGGTCCCGGGCTCGTTGTTCACCGACTTCGACCGGCGTCGGCTCATCAACTACTTCCGCGATGTCCGTCGGCAGGCGTGTCCGGACGAAGGCGATGAGGAAGGCTGGATCCGGCTGCTCGCGAACACCGAGCTCATGGCCGAGGATCGCGGTCGCCCGATTCCCAGTGCGGGAGGTTTGCTCCTGTTCGGCGTGCGTCCCAACAAGTACCTGCCTCAGTCGGGCATCACTGCTGTGGCATACCCGGGAACAAACAAGGACTACGAAGCCAAGGAAAGGGCCGTTCTTCGCGGGCCGGCGGTGGCCCTCCTCTCGGAGGCGGGAGATGTCGTTGAAACGGGCGTCATCGAACGAGCCCTCGACTTCGTGCGCCGAAATACGAAGGTCGAGGCGGGGGTCGACGATGGCGGGAGGCGGCAGGAGCGCTGGGACTATCCGCTGGAGGCGGTTCGGGAGGCCGTGGTCAACGCCATCGCCCACCGCGACTATACGATCACGGTCACCGACATCGAGCTCTCGATCTACTCCGACCGCCTGGAACTGATTTCCCCCGGCCGCCTCCCGAACACGGTCACCGTGGACAAGATGCGCGCGGGCTACCGCGCGTCACGCAACGAACTCGTCAAGGAACTGCTGCGAGACTACCGCTACGTCGAGGCCACGGGCCTTGGCGTCCCGCGCAAGATCGTGCAGGGGATGCAGGCGCACAATGGCACCGACCCGGACCTCATCGAAGGCGACGATCGATTCATGGTCCGCTTGTGGAAGGAGCGCAAACCCGCGTGATTCCCAAGGAGTGCAAGCGCCTGGCGGAGGTCGACTTCCCGATCGCTGTCGTTTCAAAGCACGCGCTGAAGGAGAAGTCGGTGCGATTCGGGCATCCCTCGACCTTCCACCTCTGGTGGGCGCGGCGACCGCTGGCCGCGTGCCGTGCGATGCACCTCGCGCTCTTGCTGCCCGATCCATGCGACGCCCATTGCCCCGACGCGTTCAAGGGCAAGGCTCGTGATCTCCTCGGGCAAATTCAGGGCGAACCTCGCGACGGAGGCGAGGACCTGCGCCGCGGTCTGTTGAAGTTCATCGGTGACTTCGCCAACTGGGACCTGTCCACGAACGGCCGCTACTTGGAGATCGCGCGCGGCCTCGTGCAGGCGGCCTATTGCGACGAAGCTCCTCTCGTCGTGGACCCGTTCTCCGGCGGTGGCTCGATTCCCCTTGAAGCGCTTCGGCTCGGATGCGAGGTGTTCGCAAGCGACCTGAATCCTGTGGCTGCCTTCATCCTCAAGGTGATGCTCGAGGATGTCCCGCGCTGTCCTCCAGACTTCGTCGACCGCGTGGAGGAGGCCGGCCGGCTGGTTCGCCAGATCGCTGAGCGCCGGCTGGAGGCCTTCTACCCGAAGGGTTCAGACGGATCGAAGCCGATTGCGTACATCTGGGCTCGGACGGTTCGCTGCGAAACTCCGAACTGTGGTGCGGAGATTCCCATCTTCCGCTCGCCCTGGCTCTCGCGCCGCGGAGCGACTCGAGCGCGCTACTTCAAGGAAGCCGCCGATGGAGCACGCGTCGCCCTGCTCATCGAAAGTGCTCCCCGCGGTGGGCCGATCACGTTCCGAATCGGCACAGGACATGGCAGCGAGGAGCCCCGAGACGGCTTCGTCAAGCTTGAGGGAACGAAGGCGACCGGAAACAACGCGAACGCGAACTGCCCTTGCTGCAAGTCGGTCCTACCCGGCAACAAGAGGAATCCTCGCGTGCCGTCGCAACTCGCTCAGCAGCGCGGCGGAGCAGATGTCATTTTCGATCCGAATGGTCGCCGTGTAGGTGGGGCGCGCCTGCTTGCTGTAGCTCTGGTCGGGCGCACCAACGACGGGCGGTTCTTCCGGCTTGCGACGGACGCCGACTACGTGGCCGCGAAGAACGCATCCCTCGCCATGCAGGAGGCAATGAAATCCCGTCGACTCGATGGCCTTGCGCCCATACCGGACGAGCCGCTCCCGCCGCCCGGCACGCTCGGGTTCCGCGTCCAGCGGTACGGAATGATCCAGTGGGGTGACCTCTTTACTGCGCGGCAGAAGCTGATGATGCTCACGCTTCGCGATGCAATAGAGAGTGTGGCGGCGGAGGATCGCGCGGTACACGAGGTCCTGTCCCTCGCCCTTAGTCGACTCGCAGATATCAACAATGCCCACTGCATCTGGTCCAACGCTGCAACGCAGGTGGTTCACTTATTCGGCCGGCAGGCTGTCCCGATGCTCTGGGATTTCGCTGAAGCCGGGGCGCTATCGGGTCAGGCGGGTGACTTTGGCGTAACGCTCGGCAACATGGTTCGCGTCCTCCGCGCCCTTCCGAGGTCTGGGACCGGCAGAACCGCACAAGTGCAGATCGCAGACGCGTGCGCGTCTCCGCTGCCAGATGAGGGGGCGCATGTTTGGTTCACGGACCCGCCGTACTACGACGCGGTTGGGTACTCGGACCTCTCCGACTTCTTCTTTGTGTGGCTGAAGCGCGCCTTTCCTGGTCACGCGCTCCTGCGTGACCCTTTCGACGCGGCTAACCAGCTCACCCCGAAGTCCCGGGAGGCGGTGCAGGACGAGGTCAAGATCATCGACGGCAAGCCCAAGGACAAGGCGTTCTTCGAATCGGTGATGGCGAAGGCTTTCGCGGAGGGTCGCCGTGTATTGCGGGAGGACGGCGTGGGCTGCGTCGTTTTCGCCCACAAGACGACGGAGGGCTGGGAGGCCTTGTTGTCGGGCATGATCCGCGGCCGTTGGGTCATCACGAGTTCCTGGCCAATAGCAACAGAGCGGCAGATGCGCTTACGGGCGCGCGACTCAGCTGCGTTGGCCACGAGCGTTCACCTCGTGTGCCGGCCGCGCCCAGACGACGCGCCGGTGGGCGACTGGGGCGATGTGCTTCGTGAACTTCCTCGTAGGGTCGGCGACTGGATGGAGCGCCTGCAGGGCGAAGGCATCCGGGGCGCGGACTTGGTCTTCGCATGCATCGGTCCGGCGCTGGAGATCTTCAGCCGCTACCGCCACGTTGAGACAGCCGAGGGCAGGCAGATCGAACTCCCCGAGTTCCTCGAAAAGGTCTGGGAGGTAGTCGGCCGCATGGCTCTCGAGCATGTCCTCGGGACCGCAGAGGCCCAGGCCAGGAACGGCGCTGCTGGGGCGGTAGAAGAGGATGCGCGCCTGACGGCTCTGTTCCTTTGGACAGTTCAGGGCACCGACATTGTCGACACGTCGGGCAACGAAAATGGGGAGATCGACGAGGACGCGGACGCCGATGACAATGGCGATGAAGAAGAAGAGGAGACCGGGTCGCAGAAGAAGCCGAAGGGCTTGACGCTCGTCTTTGATGTCGTGCGGCGCTTCGCCCAGCCGCTCGGCATCCGGCTCCCCGAATGGGAGGGTCGCATCATCGAGACGAAGAAGGGTGTCGTCCGGCTCCTGCCGGTCGCTGAACGCGCTGAGCAGCTCTTCGGTCAGGAGGGCGCTGCGGCGGTTGCAGAGCGCATCGAGCGCGTTCACGTTGGAACGCCCCAGCTCACATTGTTCCCTGAGGGTCTGGAAGCCGGGAGGGGCTCGCCGAAGCAGGGTGCAAGACAGGCGAAACGAAGTGCGGTCTCCGACGCCGCGGTGAAGCCGAGGCTCGAGGCGACGACGCTCGACCGCCTTCACGCCGCTATGCTGCTCCAGGCTGGAGGCCGCGCGAACGCGCTTCGCGCACTGCTCCAGGCCGAGGTCGAGCGGGGTCCCGAATTCCTCCGGCTCGCGAACGCCCTGTCGGCGCTCTACCCAAAGGACAACGAGGAGAAGCGCCTACTGGACGCCATGCTCCTGGCGGTCCCGAGATAATCCCATGCCCACCGAGCGCACCGTCTGGCAGATCTCTGGTGGTCCGGCCACCCGCTCCTACGCGGACATCTTCGTGCGCAACGGGGTAGCGCTACTCGGCCCTGGCGACGCGGGACGGTGGACTGCGGAGCGGCCGGATGAGGAGTTCGAGGGTAGCTTCATCCGGCGCTTCGCCGGCGAAGCGCAGATCGGGGACGTCTTACTGCTGCGTACAGGTCTCTCGAAGATCAGCGCGGTAGGCGCCGTCGCGAGCGAGTACCTCTATCTCAACCAGTTCGACGACGTGAACGGCTGGGACCTCCAGCAGGCGCGCCGCGTTCGGTGGTGCCCGCTGCCAAGCGAGTACGAGTTCGGAGGCGCCGTCTTCGGCGCGAATCCGCCGCGGTTCGCGCGGGTCTGGACCGAGGAAGTGGTCGACTACGCCCAGCGGTTCTTGAACTCACCGCCGACGCACTGGCAGACGTCGCCGCTGCCCGGACTGCCTGAAGAGGAGCCTCCACTCGATGACGTGCCTCGTGAGCTCCATGAGCTCGTGGCACAGGCCCACGACCTTCTACCGCTGCTCTGGGACCGCACCGCGTTCGGCGAGCACCCGACCGAGGATGAGTTGGTGGCGCACTTCGTCGTCCCGTTCTTCCGCGCCCTGGGCTGGCCGCCCGAACGAACCTCCGTAAAGTGGCACTGGATCGACGTCGCGCTGTTTCGCGCTCTGCCGCGAAACTCGGCGAACTGCCACCTCGTCGTTGAAGCGAAACGTCTCGGCGCCGGCGTCGAAGGTGCCCTCGAGCAGGCCAAGGGCTATGTCCAGGCGCTCGGAGTGCCGAGGGACGTGGTCGTCACGGATGGCATCCGCTACCGGATGTACGCTTCCGAGAAGGGGTTCGCTCCTCTCGCGTACGCCAATCTCGCTCGCCTGAAGCGCTCGGCCGCCGAGCTCTTCTGGCGTCTGCGCCGGCCGTAAGGAGGAGGAACGCGATGGAGCCCTGGTACAAAGTCGTCACGCCGCGAACGGAGGTCAGGGAAGGACGCTCGTTCAATCCGGACGAGTTCGCCATCGCGCTCGAGCAGGTTGTTGCCGGTACGGCGCCACTCGACTACCGCGACCCAGTCCAGTTCTTCTCGCGGACCTGCTACACGCGAGCTCTCCGGGAACACACCGGCATGGTCCTGCGGCGGCTCGCCGGCAAGACCGAGAAGACCGCCCCGGTACTGACGCTCATCACGCAGTTTGGCGGCGGCAAAACACACACGCTCACGGCGCTGTACCACATGGCGCGGGCCGGCGAGGGCGCTCGCGTCTACCCAGGCGTCTCAGCGCTGCTCGACGAAGCAGGCCTGTCGCCTTTCTCCGAAGCGCGGGTCGCAGTGTTCGTCGGCAACGCGTGGGACCCCCAGGATGGGCGCGAGACGCCGTGGATCGACATCGCACGGCAGCTCGCCGGAAGCGACGGCGTGGCGGCGCTGGGACCGAGAGCGAAGGAGTCGCCGCCTGGCACGGAGACCCTCAACCGCGTCATTGAGCTGGCGGGCCGACCCGTGCTGCTGCTGTTCGACGAGGTTCTGAACGCCATCACCCGCCACAGGTGGCTCGCCGAACCGATGCACGCGTTCATCCACAACATCATGCGCGGCTTCGTCGGCACCACGAATCGCGCCGCCGTGATGAGCTTGCCGCGCAGCCAGGTCGAGATGACCGAGTGGGATCTTCAGTGGCAGGAGAAGATCCTCAAGGTCGTCGGCGCCGTCGCGAAGCAGCTCATCGCGAACGACGAGACCGAGATCAGCGAGGTCGTGCGGCGCCGTCTGTTCGATGACCTCGGCAACGACCGGCTGCGGAAGAACGTGGCTAAGGCGTACGCGGACTGGTGCTTCGATCGGCGGGCGCAGCTCCCTCCGGAGTGGACTGCGGTCGACACCGCTGCGACGGAGAAGAAGGCCCGAGAGCTCCTGCTGAGCCGGTTCGACGCCTGCTACCCGTTCCACCCCGCCACGCTGTCCGTGTTCCAACGGAAGTGGCAGGCGCTACAGCAGTACCAGCAGACGCGCGGCACGCTGGCGATGCTCGCCCAGTGGATCTCCATCGCCTACCGCGACGGGTTCACCTACGCGCGCCGTGAGCCGGTGATCACGCTGGGATCGGCGCCGCTCGAGGTGAGCGAGTTCCGCAGCACGGTGCTTGGGCAGATCGGCGAGGCCCGGCTCGTTGCCGCCATCGACGCAGACATTTCGGGCGCGCAGGCCCACGCGAGGGCTCTGGATGCGGACACGAAAGGCGCCCTGCGGGACATTCACCGCCGCGTCGCGACGGCCATTCTGTTCGAGTCGTCGGGTGGCCAGGTCGACAAGGTCGCGCACCTGCCGGAGCTGCGGTTCGCCCTCGGCGAGCCCGAGGTCGACACGACGTCTATCGACAGCGCGGCGATGGCGCTCGAATCGAAGGCATTCTTCGTTCGGCGGCTCGGCACGGACGGCTTCCAGATCCGGCATCAGCCGACGCTCAAGAAGGTGGTGAACGACCGCCGTGCCTCGCTCGACGAGGAGTCGGAGGTCAAGCCGACCATCCGGGCGCTCGTGAAGGGCGAGTTCGATCGTGGCGCGACGATCCCGATCATCCCGTTCCCCAAGGACAGCTCGTCGGTGCAGGACACGCCGAGGCTGACGCTCGTCGTTATCGAGCCCGAGTCGGAGTGGACGGGGAGCGGATCGGTTCGCGAGCAAATTGCGGAGTGGACCAAGCGCCGGGGCACTTCGGACCGACTGTATCCGGGGTCTCTGGTCTGGTGCATGAGGAAGCCCGGCCGCGACCTGCGGGACAAGGTCGAGCTGCTGCTGGCCTGGAAGCGCGTCAAGCGGGAGATCGACGAAGGGATCCTCGGCTCCGATTTCGACCGTGCCGACCGCGCGGAGATCCAGGGGAAGGTCAGCGGCGCGGAGGACGACGCCAAGGACGAGGTCTGGGCCGGGTACAGGTTCGTCGTCCTGGCGGACAACTCGGAGCCCGGTGGGCTCAAGACCATCGACCTTGGGGCCGGCCACTCGAGCGGCGCGGAGACGCTGTGCGGCCGGGTGATCGCGGCGCTGAAGTCGGAAGCCCTGCTCAACGAGTCGGTGGGAGCGGGATACATCGATCGGAACTGGCCTCCGGCCCTGAAGGAGTCGGGAACCTGGCCGCTACCCGGCTTGCGCAAGAGTTTCCTCGACGGAACGCTGACCCGACTCCTCGACCCCGACGCGATCCTTCGCGCGAAGATCGTGGAGTTCGTGGGCCGTGGAGACTTCGGTCTCGCCTCCGGCCCACGGAGCGACGGCAGCTACGACCGGGTGTGGCACATGGAGGCAGTGCCGGGAGACGAGGTGGTCTTCGAGCCCGGCGTCTTCCTGCTCACGAAGGCGAAGGCGCAGGCGCTGAAGAGCGGGGCACCCCCGGCCCCGCCGGCCGAGCCCACTCCCGGTCCAACGGGTGGCCCCGCGCCCGGCGGCGAACCCCTCCCTCCGGAGCTCACGCCGGCTGGTCCCACCGAGCAAGCGACCCGGACGCTTCGACTCGTGGGCGCCGTGCCCCCAGAGCTGTGGAACCGACTCGGCACGAAGATTCTCCCGAAGCTTCGGGCGGGATCGGACCTGAAGGTTGGTGTCGAGTTCTCGGTTACCGTGCCGGCGAGCACCTTCCGCACCCTGGAGGTGGAGCTTCGACAAGTGCTGGGGGAGCTTGGCGTGGCCGACAAGCTCCGGGTGGAGTAGCAGCGGGAGCTGGCCTCGGGAGCGAATGGGATTCTTGCGGTTCAGGCCGGCTGGGCCAAGGATGACAGAGAGACAGGGTACAAGGAGAGCTGAGGAGCGGCATGGCGACGGCGGACCAGGTCAAGGCACTTATCCGAAGCCACGCTGAAGGCGACAACGAGCGCTTCTACGCCGTCGCCATGCAGGTGGCAGCGCAAGCCGCGCGCAACGGGCACACCAGGTTCGCCCAGCAGCTCCGGGACCTGGTCGACCTGGCGAAGTCCCGCGCGAAGGCCACTCCCGCGGGACAACGAACCAGGCCGGTACCCGTTGTTCAACCGCGCGGCGAGCTCGCGGGGCTGCTCACTGCCGCCTACCCGAAGACCCGCGTCGCGGACATGGCGCTCGACGACTCGGTGCGGTCGCGGATCGACTGCGTGCTCCTCGAGCAGCGTCAGCGTGAACGGATCCAGGAGCACGGATTCGCGCCGCTTCGGAAGCTTCTTCTGATCGGTCCGCCGGGCACCGGCAAGACCATGACGGCAGCGGCGCTCGCAGGCGAACTCGGCGTGCCGCTCTTCACGATTCAACTCGACGGGCTGATCACGAAGTACCTCGGTGAGACCGCCGCGAAGCTGCGCCTCATCTTCGACACCATCCAGGAGACGCGAGCTGTCTACCTCTTCGACGAGTTCGATGCCCTGGGCGGCGAGCGCGCGGCCAGGAACGAAGTCGGGGAGATCCGCCGCGTGCTGAGCTCGTTCCTTCAGTTCCTCGAGCTGGACGAGTCTGACAGCATCATCGTCGCGGCTACGAACCATCCGAAGTTGCTGGACCGCGCCCTCTTCCGCCGTTTCGACGCCGTCGTCGAGTATGTGCTCCCGTCCGGCGAAATCGCGGAGAAGGTGATGCGCGCGAAGCTCGCGCTTCTCGACACGTCCCGGGTCGAATGGTCGAAGATCGTCGGCGCAACGGAGGATCTCAGCCACGCCGACCTCGCTCGCGCCTGCGAGCACGCAGCGAAGAAGGCGATCCTGGCCCATCGGACGCGCGTCGAGACCACCGAACTCGTCGAAGCCCTCAGCGAGCGACGTGCGGCGCAGGGCTAATCGTGAACGATGCCGGCTCCGCGGAACCGAAAGCACCTCCTCGTTCCCACGCCGCCCTCGAGCGAGGAGTACACGCCGCACGCGCGGAAGATCGTTCTCCCGCCCGTCCCGGGTCCGAGGAACCGGAGGCAGCATGCCAGTGCCCTCAAGGCCGCCCTCCTCCAGGCCGAGCGCGAGACGAAGCAGGAGCGAGATGCGCTCGACATCACTGTGCAGGGCGCGGAGCCCGGACTCTACGTCCAGTTCGAGAGCCCACCCGGCATCGAACTAAAGCTCGAGTCGTTAGAAGACCGGGGCAAGGGCATCGAGCTGGTCGCGGTCCAGAGCCTCAAGCGCCCGCAGCAGCCTCCCGTCCAACTCGCGACCGTCTTCGTCCCGGATGGCCAACTGAAGCACTTCGTCACCCGCTTCCAGCAGTACGCCACCGAGCAGACCAAAAAGGGCGAGCCGCGCCACAAGGACCTCGTAGACCGCATCGCGGCCCTCCGCCGCGCGACTCTGCACGCGCTCTGGACCGACGCCGTCGACGTGTACCCCCGCGACGACGAAGTCATCTGGTGGGAAGTTTGGCTTCGACGGCACGATGGCCGAGAGCTCGAGCGACTGCTCGAGTTCGCCGGGCAGGTCGAGCTCATCGTTGGCGAGCGGCGGCTCGCCTTCGACGATCGGATCGTTGTGCTCGTGAAGGGCAGCGCCGCGCAGCTGTCCACGTCCCTCGACGTTCTCAACGACGTCGCGGAGGTCCGCCGGGCGAAGGACACCGCGGCGTTCTTCGCGGACGCGCCTGCCGAGGAGCAGGCGCAGTGGGTGGACGATCTGAAGCGAAGGACAACGCCACCGCCCCAGGTGGCGCCCGCGGTGTGCGTGCTCGACACCGGCGTGACGCGCGGTCACCCTCTCCTTCAGGACGTGATCGCCCCGAACGACGCGATGGCAGTGGATCCGACATGGGGCGCGAACGACGACGGTGGCGGTCCCGACAACATGGGCCACGGCACCGAGATGGCCGGCCTCGCCGCGTATGGCGACCTCGTGGTTGCCCTGGCGTCCCGTTCACCCGTAGCGCTCCGGCACAGGGTCGAGTCCGTGAAGATCCTCCCGCCGACGGGGACGAACCCTCCCGAGCTCTACGGGGCGATCACGGCGCAGGCGGTGGCGCGGCCGGAGGTAAACGCACCGCACCGCCTTCGCGCCTTCTCCCTCGCGGTGACGGCAACCGACGAGCGCGACCGCGGCCAGCCGACGTCGTGGTCCGCAGCGATCGACGCGCTTGCCGCGGGGCGCTCCTTCGACCCGGCCACGCATGGTCTCGTGTATCTCGACCAGGCCGAGGAGGGCGCGCGTCGCCTCTTCGTCGTCAGCGCGGGCAACGTGGACAACCTCGACGTGGCGCACCTCGACCGGAGCGACCTTGAGGCCGTGCACGATCCGGCGCACGCGTGGAACGCGCTCACGGTGGGTGCTTTCACGGAGAAGGCGGTCATCAACGACCCCACCAGAAGCGGATGGTCCGCACTTGCGCGCCCGGGTGACCTGTCGCCGTGGAGCACAACCTCGATCCTCTTCCAGGAGATGTGGCCGATCAAGCCCGACGTCGTCTTCGAGGGCGGCAACGTCGGCCGCAACGGCGCCTCCCTCGACTTCCCGGTCCCTGACCTGTGCTTGCTGTCCACCTACTACAAGCCAGCGGAAAAGCCACTCGTCCTTTCCTGGGCGACGAGCGCGGCCACGGCGCAGGTCGCACGAATGGCCATCCTCGTGCGCGCCGAGTACCCGGAGTTCTGGCCCGAGACCGTCCGCGCCCTCGTCGTGCACTCGGCGAGGTGGACGTCGGCGATGGCGGCGCACCTTCGCGGTGCCAGCGGCAAGCGCGCCCGAGCGAAGCTCTTGCGCCGGTACGGCTTCGGCGTCCCGGGCCTGGAGCGCGCGCTCCGCAGCGCAAACGATGCCCTCACGCTCGTCGTGCAGTCGTCGATCCGTCCTTTCGCCGACGGGAAGATGAAGGAGATGCACCTGCACGAGCTGCCCTGGCCGAAGGACGTCCTCGAGGAGCTGGGACAGACCCCCGTGCGGCTCCGCGTCACCCTGTCCTATTTCGTGGAGCCGAACCCGGGCCGTCGCGGCTGGAGGAGGCGGCACAGGTACGCGTCCCACGGGCTCCGCTTCGACGTGAAGTCCCCCACGGAGAGCACCCCCGAGTTCCGGAAACGGCTGAACCAGCGCGCACTCGAGGAGGACGAGGACAGGCCAACCACAGGCAGCGACTCCGACGGGTGGTTCCTGGGCGAGCAGACCCGCAACAAGGGATCGATCCACTCGGACGTGTGGACAGGCACCGCCGCCGATCTCGCCGAGCGCGGCGTGCTCGGCGTCTACCCGGTGTCCGGCTGGTGGAAGGATCAGCCGAAGCGCGATCGGAGCAGCTTCGGCGCGCGATATGCCCTCGTGGTCAGCATTGAGACCGAAGCGCAGGGCGTCGACATCTGGACACCGGTCGCTCAGGAGATCGGCGTGCCGGTGGAGATCGCCGCCGAAGTGTGATGCATGATGGACGCACTTCTGAAGCAGCTCGTCGACACTGGTATCGCGAACCTCTTCGACCCAGCCCCGGTATCGTTCACGCGCGCCAACTAGAAGGGCGTACGCCCCGTTGGGCACGTGCTGTCGTTACCCGCAGGCCAGCGGCGGGCTCGAACGTCCGCTTGCCCGCAACAGCTTTCTTTGCGGCTGCCTCGACGGCACCGAGCACGACACGGTCGAACACCTGATAGTCGGGTTCGGGGTGCGGCGGGGCCCCACGACCTGGCTCGAGGCGATCCATCACGAGCTCGGCGACGAGCACCGCGTCCCGGTTCCGAGCGCACTCGTCACCGACATCGAGGGACATCTCGCAGCGAATGGCCGGCGTGAGGTTATCGTGTTCCACAATCATCCGCCGAACTTCCTCAACGTGCTGTTCGACAACGAGCCGCTGGCGTCATCGGCCGACCGCGGCACGCTGCTCAAGATGCGGTACCTCCAGCTGCTGATGGCGCTGCGAACATTCCTCGGGCGTGGCAACGTGCGCTTCTTCCTCGGGGAGAATGGCTTCGTGAAGGAGTTTCGGACGCCCGGCGTGCTCCAGTTGCTCGCGCTCGCAGAGCGGACCGGGCTGCGCCGACGCTGAACTTGTGCGGCGCGGCCACCCGCCGAGCAGCTTGAACTCTCGGCCGCGCGCCGCGGGCGACGAGGTTGCCCGGGCAGCGGACCTTGTTCGATGGCCCCAATACGCGCGCCATGGCGCACGCGGCAGGCCAACCGGCCAACCGCCGGAAGGTTCAGCCCGGAACTTCCATACAGCCACTCAAACGGCCCAGGGCGGGCACGTATGCGCCGAAAAGACAAGCCGCTACACCAGGTTGCACGTCCGTGTCCGCCATGGGCCCGGGGCGGCGGCACTCTGGACGGCCGACGTCCTGGGCGCACGCGCGCTGGTGCCGCTCTGGGAGTTCTTGACACCGGCCTTACCGCTAGTAAGAATATCTTACCAGAGGCAACGCATGACCCAAGACAAAGTTCGATCCGTGGTCCTCGACGTGTTGCACGAAGTCCAGAAGATCAGCGCCCGCGAGTGGAGCGACCTCGGTGCCGAGGCGAAGCCGATCGGCGGCCTCGACGGTTTCGACTCCCTGAGCGCTGTCGAGGCCACCGTGATGATCGAGGAGAAGCTGGGCTGCAAGTTCGAGCTCGACTCGGTCTTCGTATCGGAGGACGGGAAGCGCGCGCTCACGCTGAAGGAGATCTCGGAGCGGCTGAGCAAGCTCCTCGCCGGCAAGGGAGGCGCGACGTGAGTACCGTCGGGGAACGCCTACGGCTTGCCCGCGAGCAGGCCGGTCTATCGCAGGGGCAGGTCGCCCGAATGCTTTCGATGCACCGGCCGACGATCTCCGAGATCGAGGCGGGGCGAAGGCGCGTGACCGCCGAGGAGCTGGCGACGTTCGCGCGCATCTATGAGGTCTCGGTTGCTTGGCTGTCCGGCGCCGACGCTGAGGACGACGACATCGACGATCGGGTGCGCCTGGCCGCGCGCGAGCTGGCCAAGCTCAAGCCTGCAGACCTGGACAAGATTCTCAACCTGCTGGCCACGATGCGGCAGCCCAAGGGACCGAAGCGGTGAGCTTGAGCCAGCTAGCGACCCAGTCTGCGCGGGCGGCTGCCCGGCTGCGGGCCGACTGCCGCGTGGGCCCGGCGGACGCCGTCTGCCCGTTCGATCTGGCGGAGCGCCTGGGCTTGCTCGTGCATCTCGTGCCGGTGCCGAGCATGGAGGGCATGTACGCGCCGGTCCCGAGGCCGACGATCCTGGTCAGCGCGGAGCGCCCGCCAGGGCGCCGACGGTACACGTGCGGCCACGAGATCGGGCACCACGTCTTCGGGCATGGCACGCGTCTGGACGAACTCGCCGACGACGCCTCCACGAGCTGGAGCCCCGAGGAGTTCGTCGCACATCGCTTCGCATCGGGCCTGCTCATGCCGAAGCTCGCCGTGGAGTCGGCGTTCGCGCGCCGCGGGCTGTCGGTCTCAGCACCCCGCGCAGAGGACGTTTTGGTCGTCGCACAGGACCTCGGCGTCGGCTACGCGACGCTCGTCGGTCACCTTGAGCGCACGCTTGGGTGCGTGTCGTCCGCGGCCGCGGACACCCTGCGAAAGTCGTCGCTGCCACGGCTGCGGTCGCTGCTCGCCGGGTTCAAGATTGACCACGACCTGGTTGTGGCCGACGAGCATTGGGGCCGCCGGCCGATCGACATCGAGGTCGGCGACGTCGTGCTGGTCCCGAGATCGGCGGAGTTCGAGGGCGACTGCGCGATCCGCGACCTCAACCCAGCTTCGCATCTTCGAGCCACCGCGCCGGGGGTCGGGAAGGTGGTCTTCAGCGCCGGTCCGCCCATCGCGATCCGCGTGAGCCGGCGCGAGTTCGCTGGTCTCGCTCGCTATCGCCACGTGGAGGAAGCCGCCGATGATCGGTGAACACCACGTGGAGGAGCGCAATCTCTCGGTGGCCTGGGCGCGCGCACTGCGCCTAGTCGGCGCGCGGGGGCGTTCGGAAGTAGCCCCGCTGGTGGTGGGCATCACCGGGTTCGATCGCGCCGGCAACTTCGAGGAGGAGCCCCGGATCCGCGCAGAGCTCGATGCCCTTCTGGCCAGGAACGGAAAGCAGAGCGTGGACACGGTGGCCAACACGATCTTTCCAGCCTCGCTATGGAATTCCAAGGCGAGACGCGAGCTGCTCTTCGATCGCTACAAGCGGATCGCGCCCCGGCTCAAGAAGGCGTCGCGCAAGAACAGCCGTGGCATCTACTTCGAGAGGATGATGACCGGCGGCCCGAAGGGGCAGGAGAACCAGCTGGACTTCGGGATCCGCACGTACCTCGCTCGCGACGGGGTCAGGCGAAGCATCCTACAGGTGGGAGTGTTCGACCCGAGTCGCGATCACTCCGCCGCCGCGCAGCTCGGCTTCCCCTGTCTCCAGCACGTGACGTTCGCGCCGACCGACGACGGCCTCTGCGTGAACGCTTTCTACGCGACGCAGTACATGGTGGAGCGCGGCTACGGCAACTACGTCGGCCTCTGCCGCCTCGGGCGCTTCGTCGCGCATGAGATGAAGCTGCCGCTTGTGCGCCTCACCTGCGTCACCGGCATTGCGAAGTGCGAGATGTCGAAGAACAAGTTGGCCAGTCTGCTGACGACGATCGACGCGGTGGTCGGGTCGACCGAGCAGAAGGGAGTCTGAGCATGGACTTCAACGAGTACCAGCGCCGGGCGCTCGCAACGGACCAAAACCCGAGACCCGAGGACGCAGCGGGCGAGGCCTCACGGGACCCGCGAAGGCACGAGGTCATTCCGCTGTTGGGCCTGGTCGGAGAGGTCGGCGGTCTGCTGGGCGAGTACAAGAAGCTGCTGCGGGACGGCGCCACGCACAGGAAGTTCCGCGACGAGGTCGCCGAGGAGCTGGGCGACATCCTCTGGTACGTCGCGAACGTCGCCACGAAGTTCAACCTGACCCTCAGCGAGATCGCCGAGCAGAACCTGACGAAGGTCGAGGACCGGTGGCGAGATCCCGAGCGAAGGAGGGCTCTCTACGACGAACACCTTCCCGCCAACCAGCGGCTCCCGCGACGGTTCGAGTACGGCTTCGAGCACCGGACGATCGACGGGGTCACGAAATTGGTGCTCGTCGACCGCCTCTCCGGCGGGTCCGCAGGTGATCCGCTCACGGACAACGCCTACGAGGATGACGGGTACCGGTTCCACGACGTGATCCATCTCGCGCTCGCAGCGTGCTTGGGCTGGTCGCCAGTCCTGCGGAAGCTACTCCGCACGAAGGGGCGGCTCGAGCACCGCACACCGCGGGAGGTGGACGAAGTCGAAGACGGCGGCCGTGCTCAGGTGATCGAAGAGGCGATCGTCGCCGCGGCCTACGTCTACGCCTCGAACCACAACTACCTCGACGGGGTCGAGGCGGTGGACTGGCAGTTGCTCCGCCACATCAAGCAGCTCACGTCGCACGTGGAAGTACGGAACCGGACCGCAAAGGAGTGGAACGACGCCCTGCTCGCGGGATTCTCGGTCTGGCGGAAGCTGCGCGAGCACGGCGGTGGCGCAGCGCGAGGCGACCTGGTGGGAGGAACGCTCGAGTTCATTCCGCCGCGGAGCTGAACGTGACCGGCGCCTGCTTCGAGCGGCCCCGCGGTGGTCGCTGCGACGCTCCCGGCCCGGTCGTCTCTGGCGGCACCTTGAGCCCCCACTTCGGTGGATAGCACTGGGGCAACGAGGTCGACTTGGGCGCGAAGAGCTGCTTGATGCGCATCCGACCGGAGTTCCCCTTCGCCTCGGGGTGGACCACGCGCGCGTACTTGTCGACCTCGCAGAAGAGGTTCTGGCAGTCGATCAACTGGAGCGGCCGACCCCAGAGGGTCGGAAAGGAGAGGCCCAGGCGTTCGAACTCACGATCGGCGCGGTCGGTGACGGCGCGGATCACGTCGGCTTCGTCGAGCCCCGCGGTGTCGGCGAAGCACTTCCGGATGCCGTCCCGCGCGCCGGGTCCGGCGACCACGAACTCCATTTCGGAGAAGTTGAGCATGTCGCTGTAGTTCAGATCGATGGTGAACTGGAAGGCGAGGAAGTCGCCGAGCGACGGGTAGGCGCGGACGATCTCGAATACGTCACGCAGCGACCGTGCGCGCTCGACGCGGAGCGGTGCGCCATCACGTATCATGTGCTGCAGGAGCCGCAGGTGATTGCGATGCTTGCGCGCGCTCCCGAACGGAGGCGACGGCATGATGTAGGCGGCCGAATACACTCGGTCGCCGCGCGCCATTATCGCGTCGAGGACGCGCGCGTATCGCTCGAGGTTGAACGTCCTCCACGTGGGCCAGCCCAGCTGCACATCGAGCTCCTCCCAGGTCTCGACGCGGTTGAAGAACTTGAAGAGCAGAGCGCGGAAGAAGATCTCCTCGCTGGTCTGCTCGCCTCGGTAGAGGACGTTGCGGATCAGGTACTGACTGACTCGGTCAGCTGCACGATAGGCATTCGTGAATCGGTGTTTCGCCAGGACGGGGTCGTCGGTCCAGGGCGGCGGCGCGCCTGCGACCCTTTGCATGAAGAGGTTCTGGCGCAAAGCAGCGAACCGCCAGTACGTGTCGAACACCGGCGTCGCCTTCAAGATCCGCCCAGGCGACACCGAGATCTCTTTGAGCCCATGCCGGGAAGGTGCCTGGCCCATCCGACGCATTTGATCCTCGGCCGGGATCTCCGCGCAACTTCCACGCTTCCCGCAAGTGCCGCCGTCGTCGATCATCGCTACGGGCAAACGTCCGACAGCCCGAGCGGGGACATATCTTCCCCGGCCGTCGTCTCGGCGGCACGCAGCGGCCGTCACTACGAGGCAGAAGCCGAAGTCCGCGCTCCTCGACTTTCGAGCAAGGATCGGACTTGACCATCGCCGATGCAAGGTCGACATGAGGTGAGGGGTGAGCCGGCGGCGGCGGCCTTAATTTAGGGGAATCCCGCTCCGTGGAAATCCAGGCTAGCCGGCGATGTCTCGCCGACGGAAGGCGAGCAGACCCAGCAGGACGCCCGCCACAGCCACGCAGGCGAGAAAGGCGAGGTACCCGGCCGGCGGCGCCGAGCCCGCCAGCGCCATGCCGGGCCTGAAGTAGTAGAAGACCGACGCCCTCCGCGCAGGCTCCATCGGCTTCCAGAGCTGCCCGACGAAGTTGATCAGGTAGGAGAGGGCGGCGAAGCCCACCGCCCAGCTCACGGTCGTGCCCCGGGCGGAGGAGAGGCAGGCGGCCACGAAGCCCACCGAGGTGATCGCCGCCCAGAGGAGCAGGTCGTAGGCGAAGGCGGCGATCACGTGCGCCGCTTCCAACTCCTGCACGGCCGGCGTCAGGGCGCGGCCGGCGAGGAAGGCCAGGGCCCCGCAGGCGATCACCGCGCCGACCCCCGCGAACGCCGCCAGATAGCGCGCGAGCGCCAGCTCCACCCGCGAGACCGGCCGGGAGAGCAGGAGGTCCACGGCGTGCATCTCCACG
>Ga0209180_10000092_pt1 | contig 39834 bp, 37 predicted proteins | sample CZO8metaG_3_FD_188355 | JGI IMG/M metagenome (GOLD analysis project Ga0209180, IMG submission 188355) | Vadose zone soil microbial communities from the Eel River Critical Zone Observatory, Northern California, USA - CZOApr15con2H2.8 metaG... | ecosystem: Environmental > Terrestrial > Soil >...
CCCAAATCGATCGCACAATGGTCCACGGCTGGTTCCTCCTTCTTGCGCCTCGAGCGCGGAAGTCCTTGAGCGACGGTAACCCGTCAGCTCGTCCGAGGAGGAGCCAGCCACTTCATCGAGTCTGGACGGGACGCGCTGCGTCAAGTCTCCTGTCTTGCTCGAACAACCGCGCTGCCATCGAAGAGGCACCGCTGGCGCGCGAGTCGAGTTCCGCGCCCGCCGCTGCGCCCGACCATTCCCCTGAAAAGCAACGGAGACCGCCCGTCGATACGACGTGGCCGGCGAGGCTACAGGCAGGCGCGGGCGACGGCCTTGCGCCAGCGGGCGAGGTGCTCGTCGCGTTCCTGCAGCGTCATGCGGGGGCGGAACTGCTTTCCCGCGCGCCAGGCCTTGGACAGCTCCTTGATCCCCGGCCAGACGCCGGCGCCGAGGCCAGCGAGGAAGGCGGCTCCCAGCGCGGTGGTCTCGATCATGCGGGGCCGCTCGATCGGCGTCTGCAGCAGGTCGGCCTGGAACTGCATCAGGAGATCGTTGGTGGAGGCTCCGCCGTCGACACGGAACATCGGCATCGGCTTGCCGATGTCCTGCGACATGGCCTGGGCGAGGTCGTAGATCTCGAACGCGATGCCCTCCAGCGCGGCGCGCGCGATGTGCGCCTTGGTGGTCCCGCGGTCGATGCCGCTCAAGAGCCCGCGCGCGTCCTGCCTCCAGTGCGGCGCTCCCAGCCCGGCCAGTGCGGGGACGAACGCCACCCCGCCGGAGTCGGGGACCTTTTTCGCCAGGGCTTCCACCTCGGTGGACTTCTTGAAGAGCCCGAGCCCGTCGCGCAGCCACTGCACCACCGCTCCGGCGATGAACGCGCTTCCTTCCAGCGCATAGGCTACTTCGCTGCCCACCTGCCACGCGACCGTGCCGAGCAGTCCGTGCTTCGAGGTGACCGGGGCGCTGCCGGCGTTCATCAACAGGAATGCGCCCGTTCCGTAGGTGCACTTGGCGTCGCCTTCCGCGAAGCAGGCCTGACCGACCAGGGCGGCCTGCTGATCGCCCGCGATCCCCGCGACCGGCAGGCCGTCGGGCAGCCCGCGCACGCCCTTCACCGTGCCGAACAGGCCGGCTGACGGCCGGATCTCCGGCAGCACCGCGCGCGGCACGCCGAACAGCTGGCACAGCTCGTCGTCCCACTGCCGGCGCGACAGGTCCATGAGCAGCGTGCGGGACGCGTTGGTCACGTCGGTCGCGTGGACCGCGCCGCCGGTCAGCTTCCAGAGGAGCGCCGAGTCCACCGTTCCGAAGGCCAGCTCGCCGCGCTCGGCCCGCACCAGGGCTTCCTTCACGTTGTCCAGCATCCAGCGCACCTTGGTGGCGCTGAAATAGGCGTCCAGCACCAGGCCCGTCTTCTGCCGGACCCAAGGCTCCTTGCCGGCGGCGCGGAGCGTATCGCAGGCGGCGGCCGTGCGCCGGTCCTGCCAGACGATCGCGTGGTGGATCGGCCGTCCGGTCCTGCGGTCCCAAAGGAGAGTCGTCTCCCGCTGGTTGGTGATGCCGACCGCCTCGAGCTGCGAGGGCTTCACCGCCGCCTCGCGCAGGGCCGCGGAGACCGCCTTCAGGGTCGAGTCCCAGATGTCCGAAAGGTCGTGCTCCACCCAGCCGGGCCGCGGGAAGATCTGCCGGAACTCCACGTTGCGCTTGCCCTTCACATTGAGCCGTTGGTCGAGCACGAGCGCCGTGGTCCCTGTGGTGCCCTGGTCGATCGCCAGCACGTGCTTCGCCATCTCACGCCTCCTGGAAGAACGAGACGACCGCGTCGCAGACGGCCGGGGCATCCACGTCCAGAGGCAGCACGTGCCCGCTGCGCGGGAGCACCCGCACCTCGGCGCCGCCGGCCAGCGCGCGCGCGAGGCGCCGCGCGCCGCGGACGGAAGCGGTCCGGTCGCGCCCGCCGTGCAGGATGAGCGCGCGCGCCCGCACCCGGCCGGCGACCGCCATCGCCTCCTCCGAGAGGAGCCGCAGCTCGCGTCCCCAGCGCCAGGGCACCGCGGTGTACGAGCCGTCGTCGGGCACCGCGATGCGCGGAGCCGGATCGCCTGGGGGGACGCGGTCGTCGGGCGGAGGCGCTCCGGACCCCGCCTGGATGTCCCGCGCTCCCTTGCCGATCACGCCGGGAAAGGCGGGCAGGCGGCCGACGATCTGCGTGAACAGCCAGGTGGCCCCCGCCATGTCCACGGCCGGCGCGAGGAGCGCCAGCGCCGAAACGGGAGGGACGCCTTGCCGCACGAATCCCTTCGCGGCCAGGCGGACGGCGAGCAGCGCCCCCATGGAAAGGCCGCAGAGGTAGACCCGTCGCGCTCCCCGCAGGGACAGCAGCGCCTCGCGGGCGGCGTCCTCCACGTCGAAGCGGGTGACCGTCTCCAGGTCTCGAGGCGACGTCCCGTGGCCGGGGAGGAGCGGGCCCAGCGCGCGAAAACCCGCCCCGGCCAGCGCTTCGCCGACCGGGCGGACTTCCGCCGGCGAGCCCGTCAGCCCGTGCAGGAGCAGGCACGCATCGCCGCCATCGCCGAGGCTGAACGGAGCCGCCGGACCGGACATCCGGGAGCGCGCGGTACCACGTCCAGGCTGAGGCGGCAAATGGACATGCTAGAAGCAGGCATGGCCGACAATCCGCCGCACGGACAAATGCCCCAGCAGCTGCAGATCCAGCTCCAGATCGACGACGCGATCGCGAACGGCGCGTACGTGAACATGGCCCTCTTGAACCACAACGAGACCGAGTTCGTGATCGACTTCATCTACGTGCAGCCCCAGGCGCCCAAGGCGGTGGTGCGCGCTCGCGTGATCAACAGCCCCAAGCACATGAAGCGCTTCCTCCACGCCCTCCAGGAGAACGTCGCCAAGTACGAGTCGCAGTTCGGCAAGATCGACGTGTCCGGCCCCGCCCCGCATCTCCTGCCGGTGCATTAGGATGCAGGGATGAAATACGTCCTTCTCTACGAGGCCGCCGACGACTTTCTCGCCAAGGTGCCGGCGCACATCGACGCCCATCGCGCCCTGTGGAGGCAATTTCACGGGCAGGGAACGCTGCTCATGGTCGGCCCGTTCACCGACCAGCCCGCGGGCGGAGCGATGGGCATCTTCACCACCCGGCCGGCCGCCGAGGCGTTCGTCAAGGCGGATCCGTTCGTCAGGCAAGGAGTCGTCGCCCGTTGGACGATCCGCGAGTGGAAGGAAGTGCTCGCGCCCTGATCAGTTGGGCCCGGTCGGCGCCGGGCGCAGCGTCGTGTCTCCCTCGACGACGAGATGTACGCGGAGCTTCTGCACCACGCCTTTCATCCCTTTCATGCGGGCCAGCTCCGCGATGCTGGAGAAAGGTCGTTTGCTCCGCCGCTCGACGATGGCTTGCGCGCGCCCCCGGCCTATACCGGGCAAGAGGCGCAGCTCGGCTTCGCTGGCGCGGTTCACGTTCAGGACCCCGACCACTTTCGGCTTGCCCGGCCGCGGGCGCGGGCGGACGCTCTGGACCTCCGGTGGCGCCTCGGGCTGCGCCGCGGCCGGCGAAGCAGACGCGAGCAGCCCGAGCAGCAGCGCAAGCTGCACCTGGCCCTACTCCTGCGCGTCCTGCGCCGCGACCGAAAGGGCGCCGGCGCCGCGCGCTTCGGCCCGGCGATCGCGGTCGTCCTCGCGCAGCTGGATCCGGCCGCCGAGAGGCAGCGAGTCCAGCACCACGTTGATCGAGCCGTCGCGGTTGAGCCAAGCCATGCCCACCCGGCTCCAGATCCGGCTGCGTAGCCCCGGCTTGTCGATGATGTTGTAGGCGATCCACGGTTTCTTCCACGCGCCGCTCTCGGTGGGGCCGACCGGTTGCATCGGCGCCACGCCCGCCTGGTTCTCCATCCGTCCCTCCCAGCCGACCGCTCCAGTGCGGCGGCGCCAGCCACGAGAGCACGCGCCGTGCCAGCGCGATCCCCTCTGCGCGCGGCCAGACCACGGCGTTCCAGGACGAGAGGGCGTCGCACAATGGGACGGCCGCCTTGACGGGCGCACACCGCCAGCGTAGGAGGACCCTGATAGCAAGACCCGCCGCCGTGGCGCCCGAGAGGGCCTTTGAGGGAAGCCGGTCGAAAGCCGGCGCGGTCCCGCCACTGTAGCCGGGGAGCCGTTCCCACTGAGCCACTCGGCCCGCCCAAAGGGCCGGGGAAGGCGGGACGGCGCGCAGCGAGCAGGAGCTCGCTGCGCACCCGGGAGCCAGGAGACCTGCCTGGCGGCGCGAAGCAACGAATCCGCCTCTTCGCGAGAAAGAGGGGAGAAAAGTGCCGCGCGCCTTCGCCGCCCTCCGGCGGTCCATCCCACTCGCCCCACCCGCGGCGCAAAAAAAAATAATTTTTTTTTCGGCGGCCGCGGCGACGGCGCTCGCGGTGGCGGCGGTGCCCCTGCTCGCGCACGCGGAGGAAGCGCGGCCGCAGGCAGAGCCCCAGGACATCGTCGTGATCGGCCCGACGGGATCGACCAGGGCCCCGGCGGCGCAGTCCACCGTGGTGGAGGCGGACAAGTTCGCCGGCGAGGTGCGCTCGGTAGCGGAGATGCTCAGCACGTCTCCGGGCGTGTCCGTGCACGCGCTGGGCGGGCCGGGCCAGGCGACCACGCTTTCGCTGCGCGGCGCCAGCGCCGACCAGTCCCTGGTCCTGCTCGACGGGATCCCGCTCCACGGGCCCGGGGGCGGCGCCGTCGACCTCGCCACGCTGCCGGCGTCGCTCCTCGACCGGCTGGTGATCAGCCGGGGCGTGCTGGGGGCGCAGTTCGGCGCCGGCGCGCTGGGCGGCGTTGTCGAGCTGGTGCCCGTGCACCCCCGGGGCGATCGGCTGCAGGGCGAAGCCCGCTTGGCCGCGGGCTCGTTCGGCACGTTCGGCGCGAGCGGAAGCGTGGCCGCGCCTTGGGCCAGCGAAGGCAAGGGAGTCTTCGCGGTCCAGGTCGACCGGACCGGCGGGGCGTTCCCCTACGATCAGCAGCTGACGCCCGAAGTCGCGGGCTCCCCGTACTACGAGTTCACTCGGGAGAACGCGGACGCCTGGCGGGCCTCCACCTTGCTTCGCGCGGCGACGCCGATCGCCTCGAGCACCGAGGTCGACCTGCTCTTCCAGGGCTCCCTGGGAGACCGGGGCCTGCCCGGATCCGCCACGGCGCCCACGCCGCGATCGCGCGAGCTGGACCGCAGCGCGATGCTGGGCGCGCGGGTGCGGGGAACCGCGGGGCCCGCTGACGTCTCCGCGCGCCTCTGGGGCGACCTCGACCTGATCGAGCTACGCGGGGTCTCCGCCTTCGGGGACTGCGCCGATGGCGCGCCGGATTGCCCTAGATCCCATCAGTCGGCCTCCGCGCTGCGCGGCGAGGTCGAGGCGGGGGTCCCGCTGGGCGAAACCCAGTGGCTCCGCGGAACGGTCGCGGGTGGCATGGACCGCGCCACCGGAGACGCTACCGGGTTCCATCGCCGCGGGGTCTTCTCCGCCTCCGTCTCCGACGACGTTCGCCTGGGCGCGCTGTCCGTGTTCCCCGCGGCCCGCCTCGACGTGGTCGGCCAGGACGTGGGGGTGAGCCCCGCCGTCGCGGCCACGCTCCGGCCGTGGGAGGAGCCCATCGAGCTTCGCGCCGGCGCCGGGATCTCCTTCCGCGCCCCTTCGTTCAGCGAGCTGTACCTGCAGCAAGGGGGGCTCAGTCCCAACCCCGATCTGGCGCCGGAGCGCGCCCGATCCATCGACGCAGGCATCGCCTGGCGGACGCGGAAGCTGACCCTGTCGGCCGGAGCATTCGCCTCCTGGTATCGCGATCTGATCGTCTACGAGCTGTTCCCGCCCGCGGCCGTCAAGCCCTTCAACGTCGGTGCCGCCCGCATCCTGGGCCTGGAGCTGCAGGCCGTCGCCGCGCTGCCCCTCGGCTTTGCTGCCGAGCTCGCCTACACGGCGCTGCAAGCGACCAACACCCGGCCCGGGACGCTGGAGGGCCACTCCCTGCCCTACCGGCCTCCGCACCGCCTCTTCGTCCGCCTCGCCCACCACGCCGAGCGATTCGAATCGTTCGCCGAGGCGAACTGGACCGCCTCCATGCCCCGCAACTCGTTCGACACCGCCTTCCTCCCGGCGCAGCTCCTCCTGAACGCCGGCGTGGGAGCGCGCGTCGCTGGACCTCTCTGGATCGATCTCGAAGCGAAGAACCTGCTGAACGACCGCACCCTGCAGGACCTTTTCCAGTACCCGCTGCCCGGGTTCACCCTGGCCGTCATCGCCCGGGCACGTCTCTGAAGGAGCCGCCATGAACCGCACCCGAATCCTCCCCTTGCTCTGCTTGCTGGCCTGTGGAGGCGGCGTCGCGCCGCCGCAGCAGCACATCCCGCTGCCCTCTGGAGCGCAGCTCAAACCGTACGATCCCGCCAACCCCGGTGAAGCGCGGCCCCTCTACACCGCCCAGCTGGGCGGCCGCGTGTACGCGACCCTCAGCAACGCCCGAGCGCAGGGCAATTTCGTGGTGACGGCTGGTCCCGGGTTCCTGGCCGGCATCGATCCGTTCTCGGGGAACGTGGACCTGATCGACCTGGGCGGCTCCGACGAGCACCAGTGCACGAACCCCGGGGTCGTCCGCGTGGACTCCGGGAAGCTCTACGTCGCTTGCTCGGGAGACTTCAGCGGCTCGACGCCGGGCCGCGGCGTGTTCGAGGTCGATCCCAACGGCAAGACCGTCAGCCGGGGACTGGTCACCCCGGAGGGATTCGTGCCCAGCGGCGTGGCCGTGACCGCCACCAGGGTCTGGCTGGGAGATTCCGCCACGCCGCATCTCATCAGCGTCGATCGCGCGACCTTCGCGATGGCGGATGGATCGGATCCAGCGCATCCGCCGATCCCGGTCACTTGCCCGACCACCGGGCAGTTCCCGTTCGTCCCCTACGTGGGCATCGTGGCCGGCGACCTCTACGCCCTGTGCGCCACGACCGAAGCCGGCGTGCTGGGCCGCTTCGACGCCCAGACCGGCGCCGCCAAAGGATCCGTGGCCGTGGGCGCCCAGCCCACCGAATTCGCCGCGACTGGAGACGGACGCATCGCGGTGGTGAACTCGAACGAGAACACGCTGACGCTGGTCACGCCCGGGGCGACGCTCACCGCGCAGCTCGCGCTCACCTTCAGCAGCTCGACCTCCACCCTGCAGGACGTGAAGGCGCGGGGGCAGCTCGTCTACACCGTCGCCTCGGGCAGCAACACCGTGCAGAAGATCGACCTGGCCGCAGCCGGGGGACCAAAAGTGGTCGCCGAGGCGAACACGGGGCTGGGCTCGAATCCCTTCAATCTGGAGGCGCTGGACGATGATACGGTGGTGGTCGTGAACTACGCCACCAGCGACGTGGTGTCGCGGACGCTGACGACGGCGCAGTGACGCGCCTGTTCGCGCTGCTGCTCGCTGCCGCGCTGACGCGGCAGCACCTGGGGCCGCCGGTGCCCGCGCAGGTGCGGCGGGTGGTGACGCTCGCGCCGTCCCTGAGCGAGATCGTGCTGGCGCTCGGCGCCGGCGACCGCCTGGCGGGCGTCACCCGCTTCGACGACGACCCGCGGGCCGCGAATCTGCCCCGGGTAGGCGGCTACAACGATCCGGAGCCGGAGACGGTGCTCGGTCTCCACCCCGACCTGGTGCTCGCCCAGACTGCCCCGGAGAATCGCGGGCCGGTCGAGACCCTGGCGCGGCTGGGCATCCCGGTGGAGGCCTTCTCGCTCGGCGACCTGGCGGAGATCGAGGATGCGATGGAGCAGATCGGGGCGCTGCTCGGGGTCCCGGAGCGCGGCCGGGCTTTGCGCGACGATCTGGAGCGCCGCCGCGCGCGCGTCCGGGCAGAATCCGCCAAGAGGCCCCGCCTGCGCGCACTGCTCGTCATCGGCCTCGACCCGCTGGTGGTCGCAGGCCCCCGCAGCTTCGCCGGGGAATTGCTCCGCGACACGGGCGCGGTCAACGCGGTCGGCGACGACTCCGATCGGCCCTTTCCGCGGATCTCCGTCGAGGCGGCGGTGCGGGGCCGGCCGGACGTGGTGGTGATCTGCGGCTTCGACCCGCCTCAGGGGCGGCCACCCATCCCGGGCCTGCCTCGCGCCCGGGTGGAGACGCTGCGATCGACGGCGCTGCTCCACCCCGGCCCCCGCCTCGCCGAAGGCCTGGACGATCTGGTCGCCGCGCTGCGCGGGAAGCGGCCGCCGTGAAGCGCTCCGCGGCGGTGCGCGCCGCGATCGCCCTGCTCGCGCTCGCGCCCCTCTTCGCCCTTGCGATCGGGGTCGGGTTGTCCTTGGGCGCCGGCAGCCTCTCGTTCTCCGCCGCGCTGCACGGGATCGAGCCGGACGCGACCGTCCTGTTCAGGCTGCGCATTCCGCGGGTGGTGCTGGCCGCGATCGTGGGCGCCGGCCTCTCCGTCGCCGGCGTGGCGCTGCAGGCGCTGCTGCGCAACCCGCTGGCCGATCCGTTCGTGTTCGGCCTCTCCGGCGGGGCGGCGATCGGCGCCGCGATCTCGGTCGCGGTCACCGGCACCGCGCTCGGCCTGGCCGGCGTCTCCGCCGCGGGATGGCTCGGCCTCTTGCCCACGCAGTTCGCGGCGGTGCTCGGCTCGCTCGCCGCAGCGGTGCTCGTCTTCACGCTGGGCCGCCAGCGCGGCCGGCTGCATCCGGAGCGGGCCCTGCTCGTCGGCGTGGTGTTCAATTCGTTCGCCTCCGCCCTGGTCATCGCGCTGGAATCCGTGCTGGCGCCGGAGAAGACGCAGGCCGTCCTGCTCTGGCTGGCCGGCACGCTGGGCTACGAGCCCGAGCCGGTCCTGGTCGCAGCGGGCGCGGTGGTGCTGGTCGCGGTTGCGATCCTGACGGCGCTCGCCGGCCGCCTGAACCTCCTCTCGCTGGGCGACGAGGGCGCCGCGGCGCTGGGGGTGGACGTGGAAGCGACGCGCCTCTTGTCCTTCTTCGCCGCCAGCGCGGCGGTGGGGGCCGCGGTCGCGCTCACCGGGCTGGTCGGCTTCGTCGGCCTTGTGGTCCCCCACGCCGTCCGGCTGGTCGCCGGCCCCGACCACCGCGTCGTGCTCCCGGCCTCGGCGCTGGGCGGCGCCGCCTTCCTGGTGCTGGCGGACGCGCTGGCCCGGGTGCTCTTCCGCGGGCTGGGGACCGAGCCCCCCGTCGGCGCGGTGACCGCCCTGCTCGGCGCGCCGCTGTTCGTGCTCCTCTTGCGGAGGCGCTCGTGAGCGCTCCCCTCCTGGGCATCGAGGAGGTCCGCTACCGCCACGCTCCGGGATCGCCGGAGGCGGTCGCCGGCGTGTCGCTGCGGGTCGATCCGGGCGAGGTACTGGGCCTGATCGGCCCCAACGCCGCCGGCAAGAGCACGCTGGCCCGCATCGCCTGCGGGCTGCTCCGCCCCTCGGCCGGGTCGGTGCGGCTGCGCGGGGACGACGCGTTCGCGCTGCCGCGCCGGGAGCGCGCCCGCCGGGTCGCCTTTCTCGCGCAGGACGAGCCGGCTGACCTGCCCTTCACCGCCCGCGAGGTGGCGCTGATGGGCCGCGCGCCGCACCTGGGCCTCTGGGCGCTGGAGGCGCCCGGAGATCGCGCGCTCGCCGAATCCGCGCTGGCGGAGGCCGATGCGCTCGATCTCGCCGACCGCCCGGTGACGCAGCTCTCCGGGGGCGAGCGCCAGCGGGTCTTCCTCGCTCGCGTCTTCGCGCAGGACGCGGCGCTCCTGGTCCTGGACGAGCCGACCGGCGCGCTGGACCTCTCGCACCAGGTGCTGCTCGTCGGGGCGGTCCGGCGCCGGGCGCGGGGCGGGGGCGGCGCGCTCCTGGTGCTGCACGACCTGGCGCTGGCGGGCGCCGCCTGCGACCGGCTGGCGCTGCTCCGGGCGGGGCGGCTGCTCGCCGAAGGACCCTCGCTGGAGGTGCTCCGGCCCGAGGTGCTCGGCGAGGCCTACGGCACCGAGGTGCACGTGGTGCCCGATCCAGCCACGGGCCAGCCGCTGGTCGCCCCCCGGATCCCGCGCTGATCCAGGTCACTCGAGGTAGATCGTGATCCCCGCCATGAGGAACTGGTCGAATCCGTCGCCGCTCAGACGGCGCCGGAAGACGAACTGCGCGCCGCCCTTCTCCGTCAAGAAGCCGATGCCCCCCGACACCCACCACAGACCGTTCGTCGCGTCCCAGGTGGCGCCCCCGCGCAGCGCGATCGAGTCGCCCACCAGGAGCTCCACGCCGCCGGCGCCGCGGTGCTTGACGTTGCTCGTGTCCGAGAGATCCGCCTTGTAGTCGAAGGCGACGTGCCAGTTCCGGTCGGTGCCCCAAGCGATCCCGGCGCCAGCAGTCACCGGAAATGCCGGGATGACGCTGGTCGAGATGTTCTGCACCACGGCGCCGTAGGCGAAGTTCCCTTTCCTCACCAAAAAGCCCGTGTCCTCGGCGAACTGGCGCACCAGACCGTCGGGTGTGGCGAAGCGGTAGTATTTCGTCGCGCCTCCGACGTAGTAGCCGGCGCCGACGACGGTCGAATAAGCGAGCGCGCCGTACCAGCCCTCGCCTCGCCCGTCCGGCTGGCCGCTGCCCCACCTCGAGAAGAGCAATCCCGTGCCGATCGCGGAGCTGACGGTGTCCACCACGCTCACCATCAGCGCCTGCGCCGGGAAATGCGAGTCGAGGAGCCCGTCGAGCTCCAGGTGGTACCTGCGCTGCTGCGAGATCCCGGCCGGGTTGTCGGTGAGGGCATCGTTCCCCGTCGAGACGGCGATGTGGGCGCCACCCATCGCGGTCGCGCGGGGGAGGTCGACCCAGGCCGGCCAGGGCGCGCCGGGGTCCTTCACGCTGTTGTCGGCCCGCGCCGCCGCGGACACGGCGAGCAGGGCGGCGAGGAAGGCGCGCATGCGCCCCGAGTGTAAGACGCATTCCGGGCCGCCCGCGACAAAAGCTCCGGCGTCGGACCGCGGCGCTAGGAAGGAGTCGTAAACGAGGAGGAACACCGTGCGGTTTCGGGCGGCCGATGCTACCTTTCGCCGCCCCGCGGAGGTGCGATGAACCATCCCTTGCGCAAGGTCGTGGTCCCGGCCGCCGGCCTGGGCACCCGGTTCCTGCCCGCGACCAAGGCGGTGCCCAAGGAGATGCTGCCGATCGTCGACACGCCGGCCATCCAGCTGATCGTCGAGGAAGCAGTGGCGGCGGGCGCGGAAGAAGTGGTGCTGGTCAACGGCCGCGGAAAGGTCGCCATCGAGGACCATTTCGATCGCTCCTACGAGCTGGAGGACCAGCTGCAGCGCAAAGGAAAGAAAGACCTCTTCGACCAGGTGCGGCGCATCAGCGACTCGGTCCGGCTGGTCAGCGTGCGCCAGAAGGAGCCGCTCGGCCTGGGGCACGCGGTGCTGGCTGCCCAAAAGGCCGTGGGGGCGGAATGGTTCGGGGTGCTGCTGGGCGACGACCTGATCGACGCGGAGGATCCGGCCATCGGCCAGCTGGTGCGGCTGTCGCAGAAGACCGGGAAGGCGGCCGTCGCGCTCATGCCGGTTCCAGAGACGCAGGTGAACCTCTACGGAGTGGCCGCCGGCCGCGCCGTCGACGGGGGGCACATCGAGGTGGAGCGCATCGTGGAGAAGCCGCCTCGCGATCGGGCGCCATCGAACCTGGCGGTGATCGGCCGGTACGTCCTGCCGCCCGACGTATTCGACATGCTCGCCCGGCTGTCCCCGGGCGCGGGCGGAGAGATCCAGTTGACCGACGCCCTGGCCGCGCTCGCGCAGCAGAAGCGGCTGCTGGGCGTGCGCTTCCAGGGAACGCGCTACGACGCCGGCGATCGGCTCGGGTACTTGCAGGCCAACGTGGCCTATGCGCTCAAACGGCCCGACCTGCGCGACCCGCTGCTCGCCTGGCTCCGAGAGGTGCTGCAATGAAGGCCGCACGGAACCTGACGGCGCTGGCGGCCGCATTGCTCGCCGCCGCCCCCGCGCTGGGATACATCCCGTCGGTGACGGTGCTGCTCCATCGGGCCGCCTTGCGCGTGAACGAAGGCGCCCGCACCCGGGACGTGACGCTGAGCGGAACACTGCAGATCGGCGACGCCGCCCCCGCCCCGCGGGTGCTGACGTTGCGCTTCCCCCTCTCCTGCCGGTTCGAGGGCGGGGCCCAGGCGCGCGGCACCGTGACGCAGCCGCTTCCCTCCAGCGCGGCCGGGAACCCCGAGCAGGAGCTGATCGAGCTGGCCTGCCCGCTGATCGCGTATCGCGGGCTCAAGACGGCCGATGCGGAGACCGCGCTGGGAGCCGTCGCGTACATCGCCGGCGCCGATCTCAGCGCGACGGCCGTATACGATCGCCTGGGCGATCGCGTCGCGCTAGTGGTGGGCGCGCCGCCGCGGCAGGCCGATCGGCCGCAGCTCTGGCTCTACAAGGACACGCACGCGCCCGCTCGGCTGATCGCCCGCCGGGACGGGCACCTCGAGGACCTGCGCCTCCTGGAATACGGGAACCCTGCCGCGGCCGAGTGGTTCCCGCGTATCCTCGAGCTGGTCCGCGACGGCAAGACGTCGGCGCGGTTCGAGGTGCTAGAGACGAAGGGCTTCCGCGAGACCGGCGAGGAAGAGGACGACGACCGCGAGTAGACTGCATCGGAAGCACGACGGGCCTCTCGCCGCGGCCGAAGGTCCGGCCGGGGCCGCCGGGCTCGGCGGCGCGCTCGTCGAGGTGGCGCTCCCGGTCCCGGCGAACGGCGGGGTGTTCACCTACCGCCTGCGGGAGGGCGCGATCGAGCCTGGCCGCCGCGTCCTGGTTCCGCTGGGCCGGCGCACGGCGACAGGGGTCGTCCTCGGCCCTGCCGGCTCGATACGGGGCGAGCTCCGCGACGTGCTGCGCGTGCTCGACGACGAGCCTCTCCTGCCGCCCGACGTCCTCCGGCTCGCCCGCTGGGCGGCGGCGCACTACCTGGCTCCGCTGGGACTCGCGGTCCGGGCGGCGCTGCCGCCGGGGATCGACTTGCGCCAGGAGCTGAGCGCGGTCCTCACCCCCGAAGGCGAGGCGCTGCTCGAGGGCGAGCAGCAGACTCTCTTGCCTGCCGGCCGCGAGGCGGCCACCCGCACGCGGCAGCTCCTGCGCGCCGTGCGCGAGGGACGGGCGCTACGGACCGCCCAGCTGCGCGCCCTGGCGAAGCGAGGCCTGGTCGCGCTGAGCGCCTCCGAGCCGCGTCCGCGGGTGCAGGCGCCGCAGGTCGAGCTGGCCGCCGCGGTCCCAGAGGCCCGGCCTCCGGCGCGGTCGCCGCGTCAAGCGGAGGTGCTGGCCTGGCTCCTCGCCCGGGATCCGGCGGGCGTCCCCGTGGAGGAGCTGCTGGCGGCCTTTCCCGGCGCCCGGGCGCACTTGCGCAAGCTGGCCGCGCGGCGGCTGGTCTCGCTCCGCAAGGAGCCCGCGGGCGCGGCGTCGATCGCCGACGCGCCCTGGGGGACGTTGCCGGCGCGGGAGACGGCGGCGCAATCCGCCGCCCTGGCGGAGCTGCGCACGGCGCTGGACTCGCGCCGGTACGCGCCGTTCCTGCTCGACGGAGTGACCGGCAGCGGGAAGACGCACGTGTACATGGAAGCGATCGCCCGCGCTCGCGCGCAGCGCCGCGGCGCGCTGGCGCTGGTGCCGGAGATCGCGCTCACGCCCCAGCTGGCCGGACGCTTCCGCGCGCGGTTCGGCGAGGACGTCGCGGTGCTCCATTCGGGCTTGACCGAACGGGAACGGCTGTCCGAATGGCACCGGGTCCGCGGGGGGGCTGCCGGCGTGGTGGTGGGAACGCGCAGCGCGGTGTTCGCGCCCGTCCGCGATCTCGGGATCGTCGTGGTCGACGAGGAGCACGAGCCCTCCTACAAGCAGGAAGACCGGCTGCGGTACCACGCCCGGGATCTGGCGCTGGTTCGCGCCCGCGACGCCGGCGCGGTGGTGGTGCTGGGGAGCGCGACCCCTTCGTTGGAGACGCTCCGGCGGGCTGGAGAAGGCCGGCTAAGCACACTGCGGCTCCCGGAGCGCGTCGACGGCCGCGCGCTACCGGCCGTGGAGATCGTCGACCGGAAGACCACCTTGCGCGGGCCCGGCGATCCGTCGCTGCTCACGCCTGCGCTCGCCGACGCGCTTCGCCGGACCGCGGCGCGCGGCGAGCAGGCCATCCTGTTCCTCAACAAGCGCGGCCACGTGCGCAGCCTGCTCTGCCGTTCCTGCGGGGCCGCCCTGGGGTGCCCGAACTGCTCGGTCGCGCTGGTCCTGCACCGCGCTTCCGGCACCGCGCTACGCTGCCACCTCTGCGGCCATGAGGAGCTGCCCCGCCCGTGCGCCGCGTGCGGCAGCGACGACCTCTTCCCGCTGTCGGCCGGCACCGAGCGCGTCGAGGAAGAGCTGCGCGCCCTCTTGCCGCGGGCCCGCATCGCGCGGCTGGACCGGGACTCCGCGGGAGGGCCGGGCAAGGCGGCGAGCGTGCTCGCCCGGTTCGCCCGGCGAGAGCTGGACGTCCTGGTCGGGACGCAGATGGTCGCCAAGGGACACGATTTCCCCGGCGTGACACTGGTCGGCGCCCTCGACGCCGACGGGCCCTTGCATCTTCCGGACTACCGCGCGGCGGAACGCTGCGTGCAGCTCCTGGCACAGGTCGCCGGGCGGGCGGGGCGCGGAGAGCAACCTGGGCGGGTCCTGCTGCAGGCATTCCGGACCGCGGAGCCGGCGGTCGTCGCCGCGGCGGCGCACGACTACCACGGTTTCGCCCGGTCAGAGCTGGCCCGCCGCGAGGCGCTCTGCTTCCCGCCCTATGCCCGCCTCTGCGCCGTCCGCCTGCAAGGGAACGTCGAGGCGCGCGTGCAGGCGGCCGCCGAGCGGCTGGCCGGGCGTGCCCGCGACCTGCAGAGGAGCCGTGGAGGTGAGGTCGACGTGCTCGGGCCGGCGCCCGCGCCCATCGCGCGGCTCCGGGGCAAGCACAGGTTCCAGCTGCTGCTCCGGGCTCGGGACCACGGCCCCATCCACCGCCTCTGCCGGGCACTTTTCGAGGTGCCCCTTCCCCCCGGAGTCGAGCTGTCCGCCGACGTGGACCCGGTAGGGCTTTTGTAACGCGGAACCTTGCTGCGAGGACCCTTCGCGCTGACTATACTGGGCCGCCCGTTGGAGGGACGATGGCCCTGCGTGACATCCTCATCTACCCCGACCCCCGCCTGAAGCAGAAGGCGAAGCCCGTGGCCGAGGTGGACGCGTCCGTCCGCAAGCTGTGCGACGACATGGCCGAAACCATGTACGAAGCGAACGGCGTAGGCTTGGCCGCCCCGCAGATCGGCGTCTTGCAGAGCGTCATCGCAGTCGACGTCGAGCAGCGCGCCACGGCCGAGGGGGAACCGCCCAAGAAGAAGGGCGAGGGCCTGTTCTGGCTCATCAATCCGGTCCTGAAGGTCGGCGAGGGCGAATTCACCTACACCGAGGGCTGCCTCTCCATCCCGGACGAGTACGAGGAAGTCACCCGATTCGGACACATCGTGGTGGAGTTCCTCGGCCGCGACGGCAAGAAGCACCAACTGGATGCGGCGAACAACCTGCTCTCAGTCTGCGTGCAGCACGAGATGGACCACCTGCAGGGCAAGCTCTTCGTCGACCACCTCAGCGCGCTCAAGCGCGAGCTCATCCGCCGCCGGATGAAGAAGCTCAAGACGCAGCGCGAGGCGGAGCGGAAGGGCGAAGCCACCGCCCTGTAAGGCGGCCGTCGGACGCGGTACGACGCATCGCGGCGATACAAACGCCCCGTTCACGGAAGATCTGTCACAGTCGCGCCGTCCTAAGTGTGATCGCACCTGATCCCGCAGCGCCGGGAGGAACGGATGGACCGGTCGATCCTGGGCAGGGCGGCGGCGTTGGCTCGGGCCGGCCTCGCGACCGCGCTCCTGATCGCGGCGGCGGCACGCGCGGACGACGCGCGTCCGATGCTGCTCGCGCTCGAGCAAGGCACCCTCGCGTACACGGTGAAGCACAAGCTGCACGAGGTGACTGGGACCACCCGGAAGCTGGAAGGGCTCGCCCGGCTCCAGCCCGGCAGTCGGACGCTGGTGCAGGTGCGCGCTCGGGTGGGGAGCTTCGACAGCGGCAACTCCAACCGCGACGCGCACATGCGCGAGGCCACGCACGAGCCGCTGCACCCGTTCGCCGAGGTGAAGGGAACGCTCCCGCCGCTGACCCTGCCCCTCTCGGGGCCCCGGGACCTCACCCTCGAAGCGCGCGTGGAGCTGAACGGCATCCAGCAGAAGCAGGCCATCCTCGTCCACCTGGAGCCGTCCGGCCAGCGCGGCGTGCGCGCACGGTTCTCCTTCCCGATCAGCCTCGACTCGTTCCACGTCGACCGTCCGGAGCTGCTGCTCATCAAGATCGACGACAAGGCGACGATCTCGGGCGACCTCCTCTTCTCGGTGCGCGAATGAGGCTCGCCTTGCTCGCCGCCGCGGGCGCGCTCTGCGCCTGCGCGTACGGGGTGGACCGCTCCGAGTGCGCGATCGACTCGGACTGCGGCGCGGACGCGGGGTTCTGCGTCGCGGGCAACTGCCGCCCCGGATCGCGCACCTGCCCCGGCCTGCAGCCGAGCTACGCGAGCATCGACCGGGACTTGTTCCTGGTGAGCTGCGGGACCTCGGGCAACAAGGCCTTCAACTGCCACTCCTCGGCAGGTGCGTCGACCTCGAGCTTCCTCGACCTGACCGGAGATCCCTACCCACGCCTGGTCGGCCAGACCGCGGTGAATCCGCTCGGCGACCTCAAGGACCTGGTGCTGGTGAAGCCCGGCGATCCGGACAACAGCTTCCTGGTCAAGAAGCTGCGCCTGACCACGCCGCTCGATCCGCACTTTGGCGGCGGAATGCCCGCGGACGCGGTGGGCTCGATCTGCGCGAGCTCGATCGACACCGTCGCGCTGTGGATCCGGAACGGCGCGGAGAGGAACTGATGCGCGCAATCGCCGTCGTCGCCTGTTCCCTCGCTGCTCTCGGCCGCGCAGCATTCGCGGACGAGCCCCAGGCGCCCCGCGGGCAGGTGCGCTGGCCGGCGCAGCTCCAGATGGCGAGCCTGGCTGCGCGCCCGGATTGGCTGCCCCGGCTGGCCGACTCCACGCAGGCGCAGGCGCCCGCGCCGCAGGAGCCGTCCGCGCCGGCAGCGCCTCCCGAAGGGAACACCCCGGTCTCCCCGGGCCAGGACTTCGACCTGCTCGCGCCGCAGAAACCGCCCGACGAGGCAGCCCAGCAGCGCGAGCTGGAGGTGATGCACGAGCTCCAGCGCCGGCGCACGATGCTGCACCTCCACCAGATCGGCGGGTACGCCACCGTGGCGACGGTGACCGCGGCGGTGGTGCTCGGGCAGCTCAACTACCTCGATAAGTACGCCGGCGGCGGGGATACGGGCCGCTGGATCACGCCGCACGCGATCGCCGCCTTCACCGCGGCGGGGGTGTTCACCGCCACCGGCCTCCTCGCCGTGCTCGCGCCCAGCCCGCTGGAGAAGCCAGTCCGCCTGGACACCGCCACCCTGCACAAGATCGCCATGGCGGTCGCCACCGCGGGGATCGTTGCCCAGGTGGTGCTGGGACCGATCACCGCCAGCAAGGAAGGGCAGCTCTCCCAGCGCGACTTCGCGCTGGCCCACCAGATCATCGGCTACACGACGCTCGCCGCCACCTACGCCGGCTTTTTGGTGCTCACCTTCTGAGGCCTCCATGTCCGACGACCTGACCCGACGCCAGCTGGTTCGACGAGCCGCCGTTGCACTGTGCGCTCCCGCCCTTGGCCACGGCTTGGGCGGATGCGCGCGCCGCAACTCTCCGAACCGCGACGTGCAGGCGCCCGTGTCGCAGAACGGCAGGGTGGTCCTCTCGGCGCAGCTGGCGCCGGAGCTGCAAGTGGTGGGCGGCGCGGTGGTGGTGCACGCCGCGTGCGCTTCGCGACCGGTGCTGGTCGCGAATACCGGGAGCGGTTTCGTCGCGCTGCAGGCGATCTGCCCGCACGCGAGCTGCGAGGTGGCCTGGGTCCCCGAGGACCTGCAAGCGGAGTGTCCCTGCCACGGCTCGCGCTTCGCCGGCGACGGGACCGTGCTCAACCCGCCCGCGACCACTCCGTTGCAAACCTTCCCCGCGGACCGCGACCCGGCCAACGGGAGCGTCCTGGTCCACCTCTTCGCTGGCGACGGAACCTTCCCGGCGCTCGTGGGCGGATTCGTCGTGATCAATCTCGCGAACTACCCGGCGCTCAAGGCAACGGGGGGAGTGGTGATCGGACAACCGGAGGGGATGTCCGGGCCGCTCGTTGTGACCCGCCCGGACGTGACCATCGCGCCGGTGGCCCTCTCGGCGGTCTGTACCCACCAGCAGTGCACGGTGCAACCGATCCTGACCGGGGCCCCGCCTTCGTCGAGCCTCTATTGCCCCTGCCACGGCTCCGCGTTCGATCTGAACGGAAAGGTCACTCACGACCCGGCCACGGCCGACCTCCCGGCGTTCTCGGTCGTCTGGGACGGCGCCGACTCGCTGACCATCAACGTCGGCTCGATTTGCTCCTGAGCCTGCTTTCGCGCGACAAGGGAGCCATGCCCGAGGCCCCGCCGCCCGACGAAGGCTCCGCGCGCGCCTGCCTGGCCCGCCTCTACGAGATGGACGCCGCGCTGGAGCGCATGGAAGGCGAGCTGCCCGACGACGTCCGGCCCGTCGGCGCGGAAGCGCGCCGGCGCGTGCGCGCTTGGCTCGCCAGGCTGGGGGCCGGCGACCCGGACCTGACCGGGCTCACCGATGCCATGCGGGACATCTCCCGGATGATGGACGCGCTCACGGCGCGCCTGCTCCTCGTGCCATGGGACGGCCCGACAGGCGGACAGCAGAAGAGCTGACCCGGTCCCCTCCGGCGGAGGACGCGACTCGCGCCCACCACCGGACCGACCGGCTGCCCGCGCGGGCGGCACCGGCGCTGGTCCGGCATCCGGGCGGACGCGGTGGCGCTGCCGCTGCGATCGGGGTCGTTCCGCGGAGTCGTCCTGGGCAACGAGATGCTCGCCGACCTGCCGGTGCGCGGCGGCGTGAACACCGGGGCGGTGCAGCTCGTCCGCGAGGTTGCCAGGGTGCTGGCCGCCGGAGGCGCGGCGGCATTCACCGAGTTCGGAGGAGACTTCCCGCCCGGTCCCGTGGTCCTCACCGCCGGCTCCCGGCGCGACGAGCACGCGGAGTGGTCCATCGACTTCCGCCAGCTCCGCGCGGTGGCGGGCGAGTGCGGCATCGCGGCCGAAGAGCTGGCCCTGCACGAGCTGATCGGCGCCGACCTTTCGGTGCGCTGCGCCAGCTATACCGACCTGTGGCGGCTGCGCCGGTTCGTCTCCTGCGAGGTCTTCGCCGCTCCCGCGGAGGAGGTGCGCCGGCGGCATCCGGTGCTCTCGCGCCTCCTGGCCCTGGAGATGCCGCCGCTCGGCTCGCCGCGCTGGCCGGACGCCACCGCGCCGGCCGGGTTCGCCCAGCTCTTCAGGGCGCTGCTCCTGCGACAACGCAGGTGAAGGTAAGGAAACGGAGCGTGGCCGCGGCGGGCCTTTTCTGGCTCCGGCAAGAGGGCTCCCGTACGGTTCAAGGGCCCTCGAGAAACCCGGAGCCGGGATGCCGAATCGGACCACTCGCTTGCTCTGCGCCACGAGCGCCCTGCTCTTGTCCTCGGCTGCGCTCGCGGAGGACCCGCCGCCTCCTCCGCCTCCGGGGTTCGAGACCGCGGGCGCGGCCGGCCAGAACCAGCCCGACGCGTACTCCGGCAGCCAGAACTTCGCGGACCCCTCGCAGCTCTTCACCGGGACGCCCGGCGCGTTCGTCGGATTGGGCTACGGAAAGATCGACGGCGACACTTACGTCACCACCGTGATCAACACCGAGTTCGCGCTGGGCCCGTTCGCGGTCGGGCTGGGCCTGCCGCTGAATCTCCTGGCGATCAACGACGATTCGACCGGCACGCGCGCCTCCAAGACGTACGCAGACGTCCTGCGGCGCAGCGACTGGAACCAGCCGCAGGACTATCTGAAGCTGGTGCGGTTCGTGCGGTACGGCCACAAGCGCGATCCGCTGTACCTGCTGGCGGGCCAGCTGTGGGGGTCCAGCCTGGGCCACGGGACGCTGGTCAACCGCTACTCCAACTCGTTCAGCCTCGAGCAGCGCAAGTTCGGCATGGCCTTCGACTTCAACAGCCAGTATTTCGGCGTCGAGACGTTGATCGACGCCGTCACCGGAGCGAGCCTGGTGGGCGGCCGCGCCTATGTCCGTCCGTTCGCGGAGGTAGCGGGCCTGGGCGGCCTCGCCTTCGGCGTCACGCTGGTGGTCGATCCGACTGCGCCCCTGCTTCCCTTCGCGGCCACTCCCGCGATCCCGTCCGACTCGAACGGCCTGCCGCTCGTCCCGACGCGCGCCTTCGCGGCCGCCGGAGTCGACGTGGAGTACGAGCTGGTCCACAACTTCCTCCTCGATCTCATCCCCTACGTCGACGGCAACCGGCTGTTCGGGGCCGGCAACGGCCTCCACATCGGAGCGCTGCTCAACGTGCGGCTCCCGGTGCCGATCATCGACGTGAGCTTGCAGACCCGCCTGGAGTACCGGCACATGCAGCCCGGATACATTCCGGAGTACTTCGACCAGACCTACGATCTGGGGCGGCTGCAATACGCGGTCACGTTGCCCGGCGCGGGATTCGCCTCGAAGCAGACGGCGGCCTTCGACGCGAAAGCCGCAGGCGGAGCGGCGGTGAAGGGCTACTACGGGGAGCTGGCCTTCAACTTCGCGGGCCTGGTCCAGATCGGCGGACTCTTGCAGGACTACGAGCAGGACAACGGGGCTTCGCTGGGGCTCTTCGCCACGGTGCCGAAGTTCGAGACGGTGAAGCTGTCCGCGTACTACTTGCGGAAGAACTTCGGCGAGCTGAGCAACGCGTTCGTGCTGGACGAGCGGTCGCTCCTGGCGGCGTCCGCCGCCTTGAAGATGTACGGGCCCGTCTATCTGGTCGCGGATTTCCGGCGCCAGTGGCAGTTCGATCCTGCGGCGCAGAAAGTGGTCTCGGTCGACACGTACCGCAGCGGAATCGCGGTGAATCTGACGTTCTAAAGAAGTGACAAGGGGCGGGGATTTCCTTATGTTCCCGCCCCCATGCCGTCGCCTACGAGAGCCGCGCCCCGCACCGGAGCGGAGATCCGCGAGGCGTTCCTGCGCTTCTTCGAAGAGCGCGGCCACCGCCGGGTGAAGAGCTCTCCGCTGGTGCCGCAGAACGACCCCACCCTGCTGTTCACCAACGCCGGCATGGTGCAGTTCAAGGACGTCTTCACGGGCCGCGAGACCCGCGACTACAAGCGCGCGGCCTCCAGCCAGAAGTGCGTGCGCGCGGGCGGGAAGCACAACGACCTGGAGAACGTCGGATTCACCGCCCGCCACCACACCTTCTTCGAGATGCTGGGGAACTTCTCCTTCGGCGACTACTTCAAGAAGGACGCGATCGCCTGGGCGTGGGAGCTCGTCACCCGCACCCTGGGCCTGCCGGCGGAGCGGCTGGCGGTGACCGTCTTTCGCGACGACGACGAGGCGGAACGGCTGTGGCTCGCCACCGGTGTGCGCAAGGAGCGCATCTTCCGCCTGGGCGAAAAGGACAATTTCTGGGCGATGGGTCCCACCGGCCCGTGCGGGCCGTGCAGCGAGATCCACCTGTACCGCCTCCCCGGCGAGGCGAGCGTGCGCCAGATCGACCAGCATGCGCACAAGTTCTTCGCCCAGAACGCCATCGCGGACAGCGACTCCTGGATGGAGATCTGGAACCTCGTCTTCATGCAGTTCGAGCGCAAGGAGCCGGAAGGTCCGCTCACTCCGCTGCCCAAGCCCTCGATCGACACCGGCGCCGGGCTGGAGCGCGTCGCGGCCGCGGTGCAGAACGTCGCTTCCAACTACGACACGGACCTGCTCCAGCCGCTCATCCAGGAGGCGGCGCGGATCAGCGGCAAGCGCTACTCCCCGACCGACGCCCTGGACGCGCACGGCGACTCGGCCTCGATGCGGGTGGTGGCCGACCACTCGCGCGCGGCCTCGTTCCTCATCGCCGACGGCGTGCTTCCCTCGAACGAGGGGCGCGGCTACGTGCTCCGCCGCATCCTGCGGCGCGCGATCCGCCACGCGCAGCGGCTGACCAGCGACCCGGCGCTGTACGCGCGCGTCTGCGGCAAGGTGATCGAGACCATGTCGGACGTGTACCCCGAGCTGTCCGACTCGCGGGTCCGGATCCTGGAGACGGTGCAGCACGAGACCGACGCCTTCTTGCGCACGCTGGACCGCGGCAGCGCCATCCTGGCGGAGGAGATCCGCCGCCAGGGCAAGGGCAAGCAGATCCCCGGCGAGGTCGCGTTCAAGCTCTACGACACCTTCGGTTTCCCGCTCGACCTGACCCAGGTGATCGCGGCGGAGAGCGGCTACACGGTGGACGAAGCGGGCTTCGAGAAGCTGATGGAGGAGCAACGCGCGCGAGGATCCTTCGCGGGCTCCGGCGAGGCGGCGGTAGGAGACATCTACAAGCAGCTGGCGGGGGAGGTCGGCGACTCGGAGTTCCTCGGCTACGAGCAGATCGCCTCCCACGGGAAGCTGCAGAGCGCGGTGGTGGGCGGGCGGCGCGTCCAGCGGGTCGCGGCCGGCTCCACGGCCGAGCTGGTCTTCGATCGGACGCCCTTCTACGGCGAGTCGGGCGGCCAGATCGGAGACACCGGCTTCGTGGTGGGGAGCAGCGGGCGCGCGCAGGTGCTCGACACGCAGAAGCCGGTCGGCAACCTGGTGGTGCACCGGGTGAAGATGCTCGAGGGCGCGTTCGAGGTGGGCGAGAAGCTGGAGCTGATCGTCGACAAGGAACGTCGAACGGGCCTGCGGGCGAATCACAGCGCCACCCACCTGCTGCATCGGGCGCTGCGGGAGATCTTCGGCGAGGGCGCCAAGCAGGCCGGGTCGGTGGTGGCCCCCGACTACCTGCGCTTCGACTACACCTCGTACCAGCCGCTCACGGAAGAGCAGCGCATGCAGCTCGAGGCGCGCGTCAACCAGCTCATCCGGGAGAACCACCCGGCCGAGACCCGGGTGATGGACCCGGAGTCCGCGATGAAGTCGGGGGCGATCGCGTTCTTCGGCGACAAGTACACGCAGCTGTCCCGCGTGCGCGTGCTGCAGATCGGCCCCTCGGTCGAGCTGTGCGGCGGCACCCACGTGGCCCGCTCGGGCGACATCGGCTTCTTCAAGATCCAGAGCGAAGGCGCGATCGCGGCGGGCGTGCGGCGCATCGTGGCGGTCACCGGACCCGAGGCAGTGGCCCTGGTCCACGAGGAAGAGAAGCAGCTGGCGCGGGCCGCGAGCGCGCTGCGCGGGTCGCCCAAGGACGTGGCGGTGAAGGCCGAGCAGGCGGTGGGCCGCATCCGGGAGCTGGAGCGCGAGCTGGAGCAGCTGCAGAAGAAGGCGGCCGCCGCGAAGAGCAGCGAGCTGGCCCAGTCAGCGCGCGAGGTGAACGGGGTCAAGGTGCTCGCGGCGCGCCACGAGAACGGCGAGCCGGAGAGCCTGCGCGAGCTGGCCGACAAGCTGCGCGACCAACTGAAGAGCGGCATCGTGGTGCTGGGAGGCGTGAAGGACGGCAAGGCGACGCTGCTGGTCGCCGTCACGCCCGATCTCCTGAAGAAGTACAACGCCGGCAACCTGGTCAAGGAGCTGTCCAAGACGCTGGGCGGCCGCGGCGGCGGCAAGGCCGACCTGGCCCAGGCAGGCGGAGGCGACCCGGCGCAGCTCGACGCGGCGCTGGCGCGAGCCTACGAGCTCGTCCGGCCCTGACCCCAGATTCGCAGCACCTCCTCCGCCCGCGCCCGCGGCGGGCGCTGGACGAGGACGCGCTTCTCCCGGGCCTTTTCTCCGCTGACCAGCACGCATCGTCCGCGGGGCACTTGCAGCTCGCCCGCCAGGAATTCGATGAGCGCGGAGTTGGCCGCGCCCTGGACGGCCCTCGCCTGCAGCTTGACCTTGAGCGACGAGCCGTGAAGCCCTGCAGCCTCGGTGCGCTTCGCTCCTGGAACGGCGTGCACCCTGAGCTCCAGATCTTCGCCGATCCAGCGGTGGAAGGCCGCTCGCTCCGCCCCGCCCGGATGCATGCACGTACCTTTAGAACGGGCGGCGCGGATCGCGAAAGGCGGTTTCGAAATGGGAGGGGGTCCCGAATCGAGACGTTGCCCGGGGCGTGAAGCGCGAGTGAGCGGGGTCCGGCATGGCCCGTGCAATCGCGCGGGGCCACCGCGAGCAGCGGACCGCTACGCCTCAGGGGGACTCGTGCACAGGACCTGCAACGCCGCCGACAGGCCGCTCGCCTCGCCGGATTCGACCGGCTGGATCGACCGCCTCGCTCCCGACGATCCGCTCCTCGACGCCGACGAGGTCGAGATCCCGCACGCCGAGCGCATCCGACGGCGCCGCCCCAGGCGGGCGGCGGCGCGGGCGGCGGCGGCCCTCGCACTGGCGGTGGAAGCCTGCGGCGGGGCGGCGTTTGCACCGCAGCAGGCGTCCGACTCGATCCTGGTCCAGCTCGAGCGCGACGACGAGCCGCCGTCGTTCCCGTCCGCCGCAGGCGACGGCGCTCCCATCGTCGCTCTGCGGTCCGTCGGTCCCGACGACGCTCCCGCCATGCTGCGACTCCCTCTACCCGCGGGCGAGGACCCGGTCGACTTCGCCCGCGAGACGGCTCTGCGCCCGGGTGTCGAGTTCGCGGAGCCGGTGTTCCTGTACCAGAGCACTCGCGTGCCGAACGATCCGCGGTTCAAGGATCTGTGGGGGCTGACTGCCATCGACGCGCCCGGAGCCTGGGCGTCCGCGGTCGGGGATCGGCGGGTCACGGTAGCGGTCGTCGACGACGGAGTGGCGCTCACGCATCCCGATCTCGCGCCGAATCTCTGGATCAACCCGTCCGAGATCGCGGGCAACGGGCGCGACGACGACGGCGACGGATATGTCGACGACGTGAACGGATACGATTTCGTCGCCGGCCGGGGCGATCCCTCCCCGGCGCGCTCCGGGGAGGAGCGCTGGCACGGCACCCACGTGGCGGGCACCATCGGCGCCGCCGGAGACAACCGCATCGGCATCTGCGGGGTGAACTGGAAGGTCTCGTTGATGGCCTTGCGGGGCATCGGACCTCGCGGAGGACGGAGCGACGACCTGGCCCGCGCCATCGACTACGCCGTGGACCACGGGGCCCGGGTGGTGAACGCGAGCTGGGGCGGAGGGGGCCACAGCCAGGCGATCGCGAAGGCGGTCGCTCGGGCGCGCGAGCGCGGGGTGCTCTTCGTCCCCGCGGCCGGGAACGAGGGGGCGTCGCGCCCGTCCTTTCCAGCGAACCTCGGCGGCGACAACGTGCTCTCCGTCGGCGCAGTGGCGCCGGACGGCCGGCTCGCGTCCTTTTCGAACCGCGGGGCGCTGGTGGCGGCGCCCGGCGTGGGTATCCTCTCCACCACGGCACCCGGCCGATACGAGCGTTACGACGGCACGAGCATGGCGGCTCCGCACGTGAGCGGCCTCGCTGCGCTGCTCTGGGCGGCCCGGCCCCAAGCCAGGCTCGAAGAGGTCCGCGAGGCGATCCTTTCCTCGGCCTCGCCGGTGCCCGGCACCAGGAACGGCCGCATCGACGCGGCTCGGGCCATGGCCGCGCTGCTGGGCGGACCCGGCGCCGGCTCTTCGGGAAATCTGCTGCTTTCCCGCGGCTCGCTGTCGTTCACCTCCTCGGGCGGCGGCGCGCCGCGCGCGCAGACCATCTCCTTGCGGGCCGAAGGCGGCGACGCGAAGCGATGGACGGCCCGCCCGGACGCGCGCTGGGTGCGGTCGTCGCCCGACCAGGGCGAAACGCCCGGGCGGCTGACGGTGCGGGTCGACCCTTCGGGCCTGCAGCCGGGCGAGCACGTCGCTCACGTGCGCATCGAGTCCGCGGATCGCCCTCCGCAGGCGGTGGTCCTGGAAGTCAGGCTTCGGATTGGTGACGGGCCTGCCGTCGCGGCGAACGGGTCGGGATGCGGACTCCGAGAGGGCCGGCTGCACGTCGGCCGCGGCGCCACCTGCAGGCTCGCCATCCCCGGCCTGGGCGCGGGCGCGACCGCGAGCTCGGTGCAATGGCGGCTGCCGGGCGGGGCCGTCGTGCAGGGTGGATCGATGTACGCGCAGTTCCTGATGCGCGGCGAGTACACCGTGGAAGTGAGCGGCACCGAGGAGGGATCCCAACCGGTCACGGTCGTGGTCGAGTGAGAGTGGCTGTGCGATCCTCGAGCGCATGGCGGCGCGCCAGCTGTGGCTCTTCCTCACGGACCTCGACGTGCGCTCCCTGCTGGCCATGCTCGAGGCCCGCGAGCCGGGGCTGATCTGGTCGCAGGGCCGGTACGTCCGCGGGGACCCCGCGGACCTCCTGGCCGCGCCCGCGAAGCTGGAGCGCCGCGACTCGTTGCCCGGGGAGCGGCGGCTCTACCTCCTCCACCGCAAGCACAGCGCGGAGGTGGTGGCGCATCCGCAACCGGCCGGACCTTTCGCCGGCTGGGCCCAGATCGACGAGGAGCGGACCGACGCGCTGGTCCTGCGCATCCCGGAGGAGCGGCCGGACGAAATCCAGCCGGTCCGGCTCTACGCGCACACGAGCTACTGGAGAGCCGGGGAGAAGATCCGCAAGCGGCCCGTCTTCTCCCTCTGGGCGAACCAGACGCTTCGGTGGCTGGGCTCGCAGCTCCCCCGCACCTCGGTGGACTTCATCCGGATCGGGCCCGATGCGCTTGCTCGGGCAAAGGCCGGCACGCTCCGCCTGACTTACCTCTATCGGACGCTCGCACCGGAGAAGAGCGCGCGGGACGCAGGCTAGGCCCGCCGATCCGATATCGCTGCTCATCAACCGGTTGAACCCGCGCGGACTAACGCGCTGCGTCCCGTCCCGGGGCGGGACGCGCCGCGTCAAGGGTTCGCCTCATGCCCCGGATCGAGTCGACGCACGACGCTGTCGCGCGAGCCGATCTCCTCGCCGCCGTCTCCTGCTCCTCCCCTGAAAAGCAATTGAGGCGCACGTTGATTGCGCTGCCACGCGGACGCGCCCGCTGCCAACGCGGACGCGCCAGTTCAAACTTCCAGGGTGAGGAACCCGAGGGGTTTCTCCAGCCGGCGGAGCACTGGAAGCGCGACGTTGTACACGGGGACGCCGCCGCGGGTGGCGCCGCGCAGGTTTCCCCGGTGGGCGTGTCCGTGGATCGCCAGTGCCGGGCGGAGCTGATCGAGCGGGCCCGACAGGCGGGTGGCTCCGAGGAACGGGTAGATCTCCAAGGGTTCGCCTTCCAGCGTGGCCCGGCAAGGCGAGTAATGCAAGAGCGCCACCCGCGCCCGGGTGCGCAGCTGGAACAGCGCGTTCTCCAGCTTCAGCTCCTCGGCGATGCAGGCGTCCACGAAGTGCTTCATCGCCGACTCGCCGAATCGCTGCAGCTGCGCGTGCTCGAATCCGCCGGCGAAGCCCTTGATGCCGGCGATGCCCAGCTCGTCCCCCAACGCGAACGGATCGCCGTCCAGCACCTTGACCTCGGCCTCCTCCAGCCTCTGCCGGACCACGTGCTCCTGTCCCGCCTCGTAGTCGTGGTTGCCGAACACGGCCACCTTGGGGAGCTTCAGCCGGGCGAGCTCCTCGGCCAGCCAGGACGCCTCCTCCGCGGTGCCGTGGTCGGTCAGGTCGCCCGCGAGCAGGAGGCACTCCGCCGAGCCGTCGACGCCGGAGAGGGCAGCGGCGAGGGCCTTCCGCGTGTCGGCGCGGCAGTGGAGATCCCCCACGGCGGCGATCCGCATCATGTCCCTCAATGGTCCGGGCCGGACCGCGGCTTGACCGGCCAGCGCGAATCGCCGGTCCAGCCCTTCACCTCCAGCTCTCGCGCGTCGCGGTAGCCGTGCTCGTTGACCTCGTACAGGTACTGCTGCCGCGACAGCAGCGTCCCGCGGCAGACGCGGCGGGCGGGCGCGGTCAGGTCTTCTTGCCGCGCGAGCCGCGCGGTCAGCTCCTCCATCACCCACGAGGGCACCTGTCGCATGTCCGAAGGAAATGCGAAGCGGAACGCGATCAGGTGGCCCAACAGGACCGGCCAGTGATCGCCGAACCGGTGCAGGATGTGGTTCCAGTCGAGCTGCGCCCCGCGGCAACGCAGCAGGTGGTGGATGTCCGCGCCGTCGAAGCGCTCCCGCTCCTGGATGTAGGCCTTTTGCCAGATCATCTCCTCGGCAGGGACGATGAGCGACTCCCGGTCGAGGACCCTGGCGCGCGAGGCCCGCCGTTCCCATTCGGCGTCGACCGTGGCGATGCCGTTGCCCGAGGAGAAGATGAGGTCGATGAAATACGGTCCCGCGAACGCCTTGGCGATCCAGAGCGGGTCGGTCATCTCGGTGCGGTAACCCGCCTGGGCGAGCAGCTCCAGCGCCTCGCCGACGCGCTCCTTGCGGAGGAAGAGGTCGAGGTCCTTGGTATCCCGCCACAGGCCGGCGTGCGTGCGCATCGCATAGGCGCCGCCCACCATCGGAGACATGCCCGCATCCTGCAGCAGCGTCAGCGCGCGGCCGTGCACCTGCTGCTCGACGGGGTCGATCTGGAATTCCGCCTCGGTCGCGGTCTGCACCCAGGGCAAGGTGGCGACGGCGCAGCGCGTCCGCAAACGCTGGCGACCATCTCGAGAAGTTCCGCCGACCGTGATCAGTTTGTGCCATCCAGGCAGAGCGGTGAATTCAGCGAACCCTGGGATCGACCAAGCGGGCAGGCGCCAGCCTGGCGCGCGCCGCGCCCGCCCGCGCGGACGCGCCCCGCCGGACTCGACGCGGCTGGCAGTGCGGGCAGAAGTAGGTGCTGCGCCCGCCCTGGACGATGCGCTCGATCGCCGTGCCACAGTTGGAGCAGGGTTCCCCGGCGCGGTCGTAGACGAGGAAGATGTTTTCGCCGCCCTCTTCCACGTAGGTGATGGGCTCCGGAGAATCCTCTCCCTCCAGAGCCGACCGCAGCGACTCCTCGATGGCGGCGCCGAGCCGGACCGCTTCGTCGGGCGAAATCGAGACGCCCAGCCGCTCCGGGTGGAGGCGCGCGCGGTGCAGCGCCTCCGACACCTGGATGTTCCCCAGTCCCGCCAGCGTCCGCTGATCCATCAGCGCTTCCTTGAGCGAGCGGTGGGTCTTGCGCAGCACGTCGTAGAGCCGCCGCGCGTCCACGCCCGGCAGCGGATCGGGCCCCAGCGCGGCGAGGACGGGCAGCTTGCGCAGCTGCTCCATCTTGCCGCGGATGAGACGTCCGAAGAGGCGCTGGTCGCGATAGTCGAGGACGTGCCCGTCCTCCAGCTCCAGGGTGGCGCGGACGTGGCTGGGCGGCGGAGCGCCCCGATCGCGCCGGATCCACTTGCCCGTCATCCCCAGGTGCGACACCAGACCTTCGCCGCCGTCGAAACGCAGCAGCATCCACTTCCCGGAGCGCTCCACGTCCTGCAGGCGGTGCCCGGCGAGCTGCGCGAATCGCTGGGGCGACTGGCCTCGAATGACCCGGGACCGCTCGGCCCTGGCCGACACGATCCTTCGTCCTTTCGCCCAGGCGCGCAGCTGGCGGGAGGCGATCTCGACCTCGGGGAGCTCCGGCACGGCGCGGCAGTGTGGGGCGGCCGGCCGCGCTGCGCAAGGGTTTCAGCGCGGAGCCAGCTGGCGGCGCAGCTCGCGCAGCAGCGCCCGGGCGCGACCAGCCGGCAGCGCTGCGCCTCCCCAGCGAGCCGCGAGCACGGCCGAGGCGAGCTCCTCGACGGCCGGCGCGGCGGCCAGGTGCCTCTCGGCCGTCCACCGGATCGCGCCGCGCGGCGAGATCGGGTGCGGAAGCGTCACGCCGCGCTCCAGGCGTTCGCGCGCCCGCCGCCACAGGGCCTGCGCGCGACGCTGATCGGGGGCGAGGCGCACGGCGCGAGGGCGCCCGCGCCGGCGGACCCTTCGCAGCAGCGTCACGAGCAGCGCGATCACGATCGCGCCCAGCGCGGCCTGGCCCAGGAGCGCGCGGAACTCGGGCGAACCGGGCCTGGCCGCGGAGAGGCGCCGGCCTGCCTCCCGCAGCGTCCGCCCCAGCTGCTGCAGCGTCCGCTGCTGGGAGAGCAAGTCGTAGTCCACCACGAACGCGCGCCAACGCTGCGCCAGCCCGTCCCAGGCGAGCACCATGCTTGCCCAGAGCCCGTCGCCCACCCCTCCCCTTCCGGAGGGCGGAGTCGGATCGAAGGGCACGAACCCGGCGCCCGGAACGTAGACCTCCACCCAGGAGTGCGCGTCGCCGGCGCGCACCGCCCAGTAGCCGGCGGAGCTGTAGACGCCCCCGTAGTACCCGGTCACGTTCCGCGCCGGGATCCCGGCCAGCCGCAGCAGGACGACCATGGCGCTGGAGAAGAGCTCGCAATGGCCCCGGCGCGATTCGAACAGGAAGTGCGCGATGGGGTCTTTCTGCTCGCCCGCAAGCTCGCGCGTGTACGAAAGCGATCGGCTCAGCCACCGCTCCACCGCGGCGGCCGCGTCGACCGGATCCTTGCCCTCGGTGAGCTGCCTCGAGAGGTCGCGGACCCGGGCATCGACGTCGGCCGGCACCTCCAGCGACGCGTCGAGCTCCGGCGGGTATCGCCTGCCCTTCCCGCGCAGCTCGTCCAGCGGCGGAAGCGCCCGCTCGGTCCGCACCACGTAGTGCAGGTCTCCCACGTCGACGGGCGTGTAGAACAGGTCCCCGTTGGCGGCGCGGATGAGCCGGGTCGCGGGCGCCTTGGCGGTCAGCGGCCGCTCGAAGCTCACGCTGGTGGGCCATCCCTCGGGCGTCAGGACTACGCCGTCCGAGAACCCGCTGACCGCCTCGATGTCGGCCACCAGCGGGGCCGAGCGGCGCCGGGCAGAGGCATGGCGCAAGCGGGGCAGCGGCGGGACCCAGTTTCCGCCGCCCCACCCCTCCGCGCGGGCGCGCCAACCGCGCCCGGTCCACACCTCGAGCGCCCGGGCGCGCCAGCGCATCGGAAGATCCGCGCCGGGCGGCGGCGCGGGATCGAGGCGCACCCGCAGCACGACGCGCGGATCGTCGGCGATCACGCCGTGGCGCGACAGGTCGATCCGATCTCCCAGCCCCGTGATCGGGATCGCGGAGGAGGCCCGCCTCAGCCCCCCGATGGTGACGCGCGGGAAGGCGACGAAGATCGCGGCCGATCCCAACAGGCCCACCAGCGCGAGCGCCGCCAGGGCGCCCAGCACGGCGGGCGTGACCAACCGCCGGCCGTGGAGCAGCGCCGCCGCCCGGTCCGGGCTGCGCGCCTCCTCGATCTCGAACCGCAGGTAGGTGAGAGCGAGCGCCCAGGTGGCCGAGACGGAGTAGAGCAGGAAGCAGACGCCGAAGAGCAGCTCCGCCGAGAGCGCTGCGCCGGCGCAGATGAGCAGCAGGGAGAGGAGGAGGAGCAGGTGCTCGTCCCTTCGCCCTCCCCGGTGCCAGAGGCGGTGCACGCCGAGCAGCACGGCGAACTGCGTCGCGGCGAGCACGATGTCCAACCGGCCCATGACCACCTGTGCGCCTTGCACGATCAGCGCCGCGCCCAGCAATGCCGTCCATGCCCATTGGCGCCGGCCGGCCACGTACCGCTCGACCAGCGGGGCGGCCAGGAGCGCTACGGGGAACAGCGCCAGCAGCGCGATGCCCAGCTCGCCGCTCACCGCGCAGGCGGCGAAGGCGGCGGCCAGCGCCAACGACCCGGCCCAGCGCTGCGCCGTGAGCAGGGACGTACCGATCACGGCACCACCTCCAGGACGGAGGCAGTGGATTCGGGTGCCGGGGCCGGCGCATCCGCCCCCGCCTCGTCGAGCAGCGCCAGCAGCGTGAGGCCCGCCAGCCGGTGGCGCTCGCCCGAGTCGGCCGCCAGATGCTCTCCGCACAGCGCCAGGGACACGTCCGCCCCGCTGTCCAGCTCGCGCTCGAACAGCGCCGCGGCGCGCTCGACTGCCGCCTCCAGGGCCGGTCCCGAGGCGCGCCGGTGATCGAGCGCCACGCACACCTGCCGGCGCCTCTCCTGCTCCCGATCGATCCCGATCAGCTTCCCCGCCCGGGCGGAGGAGCGCCAGTGGATGCTTCGCACGTCCTCGCCCGGGCGGTGGTCGCGCAGGGCGTGCACTTCGAGGCCGTGCCCCGGCCGGCCCGTCGACCGCTCACCCTCGCGGGCGAGCTGCCGCGGCTCCTGCGCGGGCGGCGCGACGCGCCGGGGGAACACGACCAGCTCGCCCGGCGCGTCCAGGTCCCGCGACTTCTCGAAGAGCCCGAAGGGCGCCCGGGTGGCCAGCTCCAGCTGCTCGAAGCGATGCAGACCGCGCCGCTCCGGGGTGAACCGGTACGAAACCTCTTCGGTCCTGCCCGCGCCGAGCAGGAGAAGGAGCCCGTGCCCCGCGACGTCTCCGCCCTTCTCGCGCAGCTTCAGGCCCACCGAGGGCGCGCGAGGCTTCCCGTTGCGCGCCGTTAGCCCCACCAGCGCCGGCGCGCCCACCGACGCCGAGGCCGGGAGCCGCCGTTCGACCCGCACCCCGCGCAGGGACGTCTCGGAGAGCACGCCGGAGACGACGATGCTGGAGAGCAGGAGCCCCAGCACCAGGAAGAGGAGGTTGTTGCCGGTGTTGATGGCGGCGAGCCCGATCCCGATGGTCAGCGCGACGTACCAGCGCCCCAGCCGCGTGAAGCTGAGGCGGCGCCTCCACGCGGGCAACGCCACGCGCGCGCCCTGGGCCGCGGCGGCCGCCGCGCGGTTCACTCGGGCGCCGGAACCTGCTCCGCCAGGTCCCGGATGACCCGCTCCGCCGCCTGGCGCGCCACCTCGCCGGCCGGCGCCGCGCGCCCCGCCAGCACCACCCGATGCGACAGGCACGGCACGCACAGCTCCTTCACGTCGTCCGGCTCCACGTAGGCGCGGCCGCGCAGCAAGGCGCGCGCCTGCGCCACGCGCAAGAGCGACAGCGCCCCGCGCGGGGAGACGCCCAGCGAAAGCAGCGAGGAGGACCGGGTAGCCGCGACCAGCGCCAGCACGTAGTCGGCGATCTCGCCCGCCACCCGCACCTCTTCGACGCCGAGCTGCAGCCTGCGCACCTCGTGCGCGGAGGCGACCGGCGCAAGCTCGTGCAGCTCGTCCTGCGTACCGCCGCCGAGGAGCAGCTCGCGCTCGACCTCCGGAGCGGGGTAGCCGAGGGGGAGCCGCAAGAGGAACCGATCCAACTGCGACTCGGGCAAGGGATAGGTGCCGGCGTGCTCGTGGGGGTTCTGCGTGGCGAGCACCAGGAAGGGCGAAGGCAGGGCGCGCGCCGCGCCGTCCACGGAGACCTGCCCTTCCGCCATCGCCTCGAGCAGGCAGCTCTGGGTCCTGGGGGTGGTGCGGTTGATCTCGTCCGCCAGCACCAGCTGGGCGAACAGCGGGCCCGGCTTGAACACGAATTGACCCCCGCGCTGGTCGAAGACCGAGACGCCGGTGATGTCTCCCGGCAAGAGGTCGTTGGTGAACTGGATGCGTGAGAAGGACAGGTCCAGCGACCGCGCCAGCGCGTGCGCCAGGGTAGTCTTACCCACCCCCGGGACGTCCTCCAGCAAGAGGTGCCCCGACGCCGCCAACGCTGCGAGCGACAGCTCGATCACGTCCTGCTTGCCGCGCAGCGCGCGCGCGACGTTCGCTTCCAGCGCCTTCGCCAGCCGGCCTGCTTCCGCGGGCCCAAGCGGCGTGACGCGATCTCGATCTTCACCTCGCGGGAGGGCCTTCAGCGGCGAGGAACCATCCGGAGAAGTCACCACGGCAGATTAACCCGGCGCTGTCTTGCTTCGCTTCATTTCGAGGTGTGCGAGAGTGCGCCGCCGTGGGCGACCAGGTCCCAGGTGTGACCCTGTCCGCGCGCGGGGCCGCCCGCGCCCGGGCCGGACATCCGTGGATCTTCCGCGCCGACGTGCAGTCGGCCCCGCCCGGGCTCACCTCGGGCGCCGAGGTGCGCCTGGCCGATGCGCGAGGGAACTTCATCGCCAAGGCGTTCTGGGCGGAGCGCTCGCCCATCGCGCTCAGGGTCCTCAGCCGCCGCGACGAACCGCTCGACGAAGCTTTCCTGCGCGGCCGCATCGAGCGAGCGGTGGCGCGCCGCCGGGCGCTCTTCCCCGGCGCCGACGCGTTCCGGGCCGTGCACGGGGAGGCGGACCTGCTCCCCGGCTACTTCGCCGACCGCTACGGAGACCTGCTGGCCGTCCAGCACCTCGCCGAATGGGCCGAAGCGCGGCGCGAGCAGCTGGCCCGCATGGCGGCGCAGGCCTGCGGCGCGCGGGCGGTGGTGGCGCGCGACGACGGGAGCTCGCGCGACTTCGAGATGCTGCCTCGCCGCACCGAGGTCCTGGCCGGCACGGGGCCCATGGTCGCCGCCTACCACGAGGGCCGGCTGGAGCTGCAAGTCGATCTGCTGGAGGACCACAAGACCGGCGGCTACCTGGACCAGCGCGAGAACCACCTGCGCGCCGGCGAGCTGGCCCGCGGCGAGGCGCTGGACGCGTTCTGCTACCACGGCGGCTTCGCCTTGCAGCTCGCCCGCGGAGCGGAGCGCGTGCTCGCCATCGACCAGGACGCCTCGGCGGTCGAACGCACCCGGCAGAACGCCAGCCGGAACGGGCTGCGCAACCTGGAGGTGCGGGCGGCCAACGCCCTGGAGCAGCTCCGCGAGCTGGACAAGGAGGCGCGCAAGTTCGACGTCGTCGTGCTCGACCCACCCGCGTTCGCCAAGCGGCGCGACGGCCTGGAAGGAGCGCTCCGCGCATACAAGGAGATCAACTACCGCGGCGTACGGCTGCTGGCGCCGGGCGGCGTGCTCGTCACCTGCTCCTGCTCCGGGAAGGTCACCCCGCAGCTCTTCGGCGAAGTGATCGAGTGGGCCGCCCAGGAGGCGAAGCGCCCTTTGCAGCTCCTCGAGCGTCGCGGGGCGGCCCGCGACCACCCTCCGCTGCTCGGGGTGCCCGAAACCGACTACTTGAAATGCTGGTTCCTGCTCGCCCCTTAGCGTCGCCTCTCCGCGTCTACAAGCGTTTCACGCGGAGGGCGCGGAGGTAAAAGGAGAGAGCGCGGAGATTTCGTTTTCCAAAAAAGATCTCCGCGAGCTCGGCCCTCTCAGCCCTCTCCGCGTGAAACGCTTGAAGAGTAGTCAGGCCTTGATCGCGGCGAGGTCGAGAGGTGGATCGGAGAGGGCGGCTTTCTCCTTGTTCGCGGCGTCGAGCACGATGTCGAACACGCGGCGGGGCGGGGTCCAACCCCATTGCGCCTCGAGCAAGGAGATCTGCTCCACCTCGCCGCGGATGCGCGACCACTCCGATTCGGGCACGGCGCAGAAGGCGTCGACCACGCGAGAATCGAGCTGGGTGCCGGATACGCGCTGGATCTCGGCCAGGGCGGCTCCATGGGGCTGCGCGCGGCGGTAGGGCCGGTCCGAGGTGATGGCGTCGTACGTGTCGGCGACCGCGAACAGCCGCGCGCCCAGCACGATGGCGTCGCCCTTGAGCCCTGCCGGGTAGCCGGAGCCGTCGTACCGCTCCTGGTGCTGCAGAACGATCTCGCTCGCCTCGCGGAGGAACTCGATGCGCTGCAGGAGCGCCCAGCCGAGCCGCGGGTGCTCGCGCATCTCGATCCACTCCTCCTGGTCGAGCGGTCCCGGCTTCAAGAGCACGGCATCGCGCACGCCGATCTTGCCGATGTCGTGGAGCAGCGAGCCCATCTCGATGGTGCGCAGCTCGCGGTCGTCGGACACGCCCAGCTGCTCGGCGATGCGGCGGGTGAAGCGCGACACGCGCCGCGAGTGCCACTGCGTCTCCGTGTCGCGGTAGTCGAGCACGGCGACCATGCCGTCGAGCAGGTTGGTGGTGCGCTCCTGCACCAGCTTCTCCAGACCGCGGTTCAAGTCGGCCAGCTCGCCGTTCTGCTTCTGCACCAGCGCGTTCAGCTGGCGGTTCTTCTCGCGCAGCGCGTAGGTGTCGAAGGCCTGCCGCACGGTCCCCAGGAGCTCGACCCGGTTCCAGGGCTTGGCCAGGATGCGGAAGATCTCGCCGTTGTTGATCGCGTCCACCGCCGCCGAGAAGTCGTGCGCGGCCGTGATGAGGATGCGGATCGTCTCCGGTTGCAGGGCGCGGGCGCGGGCCAGGAACTCCGCGCCGGTCATGCCCGGCATCATGTAGTCCGCCGAGAGGACCTGGTAGGGCCTCTCCTTGAGCCGGTCCAGCGCCTCGGCCGGATCCAGGCAGGCGGTCACTTCGTAGCCGGCGGCCTCGAACGTCCGTTGCAGCGCGTGCAGGATGGGCCCTTCGTCGTCCACGACGAGGAGCCGCTCGACCTCGGACCGAATCGACACCCCGTCTTCGGGCATGAACACTACGACCCCCGGGACCGCGGTTCTGGCATGTCTTGGACGGCCGGGCCAGCTAGTTTGATTCCCCCGGCCGGGGGGGTAGGAGTCAAGAAGATGGAGGGAGCAGGAGGAAGGCGCATGTCCGACACGCAACCGCTGGTGGACTCGACCTGGCTCGCGCGGCAACCGCCCGGCGCGGTCCGCGTCGTCGACTTGCGCTGGGCGATGTCGGGCCCTTCCGCGCTGGAGAAGTACCGGGCAGGCCACATCCCGGGCGCGGTGTACGTCGACATGGAGCGCGATCTGTCCCGGCCCGGCGGACCAGGCCGGCACCCGTTCCCCGATCCGGCGGAGTTCGCCCGGGTCCTAGGTCGGATCGGGGTGGCTCCGGACACACACGTCGTGGTGTACGACGACGGCGGCGGCTCGGTGGCGGCGCGCCTCTGGTTCATGCTCCGCGTGCACGGGCACGAGCGGGCTTCGGTGCTGGACGGCGGCTACGCGGCCTGGGTCAAGGCCGGCCTGCCCGAGACTCGAGACGAGCCCCGCATCGCTCCGGTGCCTCCACCCCCTCTGCGCCTGGACGCTTCGCGCTTGATCGATCGGACAGGGGTTGCCGCGTTGCTTTCCGGCCGGAAGGAGCGGGCGGCGCGTCAGCCCCTGGTGATGGACGCGCGGGCCCCCGAACGGTACCGGGGCGAGACCGAGCCGGTCGACAAGCGCGCCGGCCACATCCCCGGCGCGACGAACGCTCCGTTCAGCGGCAACTTGAAGGAGGGGCGCTTCCGCTCTCCCGCGGAATTGCGCGCCCTCTACGATCGGCTCGGGGCCGGCCGGGCCTCGGAGGTGGTCGCCTCTTGCGGCAGCGGCGTGACCGCCTGCCACGCCCTTCTGGCGCTGGAGCTGGCCGGCTTTTCCGGCGCCAAGCTGTACGTCGGATCCTGGAGCGATTGGAGCAGCCAGCCGGACGCGCCCGTCGCCACGGGAGCTGACCCAGGCTGAACAGTCGCCGCCGGATTCGGCGGCGCTGAAGTTTTTCCTTAGCGCGGCCGTCGCGGAATCCGTCTAGGATGCGCCGCCATGCCACTCTCCGCCCTCCCACTCGTCCTCGCTTTGCTCCTCGCGGCACCCACCCGGTCGGTCGCGGCTGCCCCCGCGTCACAGCCTGCCCGCGCCCACGGCCGCTTCAGCGCCTCCGAGCGCGCGGCCATGGCGCGCATCACGCCGGCCTCCCTGTCGGGCCCGCTGCGGTTCCTCTCGGACGACCTGCTCGAGGGACGCAAGCCGGGCAGCACCGGCGCGGATCTCGCGGTCAAGTACCTCGCGGCCGAGCTGGAGGGGTCGGGATATCTGCCCGGCGTTCCCGCCACGGCCGATTCGCCGCCCTCGTACTTGCAGCCGGTCCCGCTGATCACGCTGCGCGGGCACCCGCCTCGCCAGGTGCCGTTCCAGGGCCCGGGCGGGCAGGTGCAGCTGAACGCGCTCGACGGAGTGCAATCCGAGCTTCGGATCGACCCTGACGTGCACGTCGAGCTGGCCCGGGTGAAGGACGCCGAGCTGGTGTTCGTCGGATACGGGATCGTGGCTCCGGAATACGGCTGGGACGACTACAAGGACGCCGACCTGCGCGGAAAGATCGCCGTCATCCTGAACTTCAACCCGCCCTTCGCGGGCGAAGGCGTGCGGCTGTGGTACGGGCGCTGGGACTACAAGTACCTGACCGCCGCGGCGCACGGAGCCGCCGGAGCGCTGGTGATCCACACCACCGCCTCGGCCGGCTACCCGTGGCAAGTGTTGTCGGCCTCCGCGGACTCGACGCGCATCGACCTGCCGCCCGGCAGCGAGCACCGGATGCAGTTCCAAGGCTGGGTCACCGAGGACGGCGCCAGGAAGCTCACCGCCCTGGCAAACCTCGACCTGGACAAGCTGCGCGCCGACGCTCAGCAGAAGTCGTTCCAGCCGGTTCCCCTGGGAGTCCGCACCTCGTTCGACATGCCGATCGACCGGCAGGTGACGCCCAGCGCGAACGTGGTGGGGCTGCTTCCCGGCACCGATCCGCAGCTCAAGAACGAGGCGGTGGTGTTCACCGCGCACTGGGACCACCTGGGCCGCGACGCGAACGTGCCTCCGGGCAAGGATGGCATCTACAACGGCGCGCTGGACAACGCGTCCGGATGCGCCCTGATGCTCTCCGTCGCCCGGGCCGCGAAGGAAGCCCCGCCGAAGAGATCGCTGCTGTTCGTCTTCGTCACCGCGGAGGAGCAGGGCCTCTTGGGTTCGAAATGGTTCGCGCAGCATCCGGTGGTGCCGGCCGGGCGCATCGCCGCGAACATCAACGCGGACAGCGTGAACAAGTGGGGCAGGACCACCGACGTGGGGATGCTCGGGCTGGGCAAGTCCTCGCTGGACGCGGTGGTGCGCGAAGTGGCCGCCGAGCAGGGACGGACCGTGCACGGCGATCCGTTCCCCGATCGCGGCGCCTTCTACCGCTCCGATCAGTTCGAGCTGGCCCGCGTCGGCGTCCCGGTCGTGTACGCGCGGGGCGGACCCAACTTCGTCGGACGCCCGCCGGGCTGGGGACAGCAGATGCAGGAGGAATTCGAGAGGCGCGACTACCACCAGGTCACGGACGAGTACCACGGCGACTGGGATCTCTCCGGCGCCGTGGAGGACGCCCAGCTCGACCTGGTGGTCGGCCTGCGGGTGGCGAACGCGGCGGCGATGCCGCAGTGGACTCCAGGAGACGAGTTCGAGAAGGCGCGCAAGACCGCCGCCCGCTGACGGACGATCCGCAACAACGCCAGGTGCAATTGACCGTGATCGGTTGGGGGGTCGAGGGGGGAGCCTCACCATCAATCACTTCTCGCTCGCGCGAGGCGGTCTGGTTCGAGGACGAATCGATGCGTTCCGCGTCCGAGGACGAACGACCGTGGGTCTCCTTTGCTTTTCAGGGGGAGTTTGTCGGAAGGCAGCGGCAGGGACGTTGGCTCATAATGAGTGCGACGGCGGCTTTGCAGCAGAACGATGGCGCTGGTAGCGGCCACTCCGTTGACGCGCCGCGTCCCGTCCCGGGACGGGACGCGTTGCGTCACCTCTCGCGTGCTGCGCGAACAACCCCGCGGCATTCGAAGAAGCACCGCTGGCGCACGAGTCGAGCGCCCGCCGCTGCGCCCGACTCTTCCCCTGAAAAGCAAACGGAAACCACCGTCGATTTGTGCTCGCCGTGAGAGGGTTCGATCTCGTTGCTTCTGAAAACTCGGCTTGAGCGAGTTACGTGGAATGTAGGTTCTCGAAACCTATGGACCACTTCGTAGGGACTTTCTCAAAACCATTCCCCCACCTGGGCTGAGGTTTCTCAAAACCTTTCCCCCACCCCCCGCGACGCCGTCTTACTCGGCTCCGCCCTG
>Ga0209180_10000093_pt1 | contig 39788 bp, 43 predicted proteins | sample CZO8metaG_3_FD_188355 | JGI IMG/M metagenome (GOLD analysis project Ga0209180, IMG submission 188355) | Vadose zone soil microbial communities from the Eel River Critical Zone Observatory, Northern California, USA - CZOApr15con2H2.8 metaG... | ecosystem: Environmental > Terrestrial > Soil >...
GCTTCGCTGGATAGACTTTGCGCGGGAGATGGCGATGTTGGAAGCGCTTGCAGGTTGAGTGATGCCTTGGCGTTTGCCATAAACCAGCCGCCTGTCAGTCGCGATGCCAGCAGTATCGCACAAACACATGTCCACAGCCTTGATTGCAAACTTAGCCAGTAGTTATGCCCTTAGCCACCACTGATCGCTGGCACAATCGAAACTTCTGTTCCGGCAGGAATAGCCGTGGCAAGTCCACCGGTGTAACGCACATCCTCGTTGGCCACAAAAATATTCACGTGCCGTCGAGTTTCGCCCGTCTCGGTTAGAACTCTGTCACGCAGTCCCGGGTATACAACGAATAGCGCTTGCAAAACTTGGAGCAGATTGGCGCCCGCATCCACCTCAACGCGCACGGCGCTCTGATTCCCTGAGAACTCACGAAGCGCACCCGGAATTTTGAACAAGACCTGCATCAGCCCGATTTCCCGCGCCTGACACTTTTCGTACGTCTAGGTTTCCCTTTTTTCGCCGTCTTTGATTTCAAATTCGGTTTCGTAGTTGGCGCCCCATCCATGTGGACGACAGCGGCCTTCACGCACAAGATTTGCGGTAATCCTTCGACAATCTTCTTCCAGCTCTTTCCTTCATCTCTCGATCCGTAGACCTTTCCGCTTCGCGTTCCAAAATAAATCCCTGCCGGATCAAGGGAATCTGACGACATGGCATCTCGTAATACCGTTTCGTATGCCCCTTTTTGGGGCAACCCCCGGTCGAGGGCCTCCCAGGAACCGCCTGCATTTCGGGTACGGTAAACTCGTAAATGGCCCTCCGGAGTGCAGCGAAACTCATCCGATTCCACCGGCACGATGTACACGCAGTCCGCATCGTGTGGGTGCATCAGCATCGCGAAACCAAAATCCGAGGGCACCCCACGCGCGATGTCCTGCCACGAATCACCCCGGTTATCGGAACGGTATAGCCCCCAGTGGTTTTGCAAGAACAGTCGCTCGGTCCGAGATTCATGGAGCACAATCTTATGCACGCACTGTCCGAACTCCGGATATCTCTCTGGCAGGAACATGACGCGTACTCCGTTGTTGCGCGCCTGCCACGTGGTTCCACCATCCTCGGTGCGGTAAACACCGCCTGCGGACACAGCCACGTACATCCGTTCCTTGCTGCGCGGATCCGGCACAACGGTGTGCAGGACAAGCCCGCCATTGCTCGGCATCCAACGCGGCCGATGCGGGTGATCGTACAACCCGCGGACCAGCGACCACGATTCGCCCTGATCCCGCGATTCGAACAGAGCCGCAGGTTCCACCCCACAATAGAGTTTCTCTGGCTCATCGTTTCGGCCCAGGCAAATCTGCCAAATGTTCTTGATTGAAGCGCCAGACTCTGCGGGAAACCTGATGCTCGCCTCGAGTGGATTGGTCCAGATTCTGCCGAAGTCATCGCTGGACCGCAGAAACGCACCCCACATCACGCTGTTTGCCGAAACCCACAAGCGGTGCCGGTCGCTTCGTTCGTCATAGGCCATCGCATAGATGCCTTGACCATGAAAATACGGCCCCGCCACGTCCCATCTCGAGCGGTCGCGGGACGAGCGTAGAAAAAACGCTCCCTTATTCGTGCCAACTAGCAACAGCACGTCTCCGTTCTTCACAGAGAGGTGTTCCATCCCCCGGAGTACGAGCGTTCGCGGCCCCCGCGTTTCTTCCGAGGGATGTCGGTTTTGCAGAACAGCACCCTGAACCGCCTCGAGCGCCTCGCGGACCTCACTCGCGCGCTGGTAACGACCCGCGCGTTCCTTCATCAAGCAGCGCTGGATCACTGCTGCCAGCCCGTAAGGAACTGTTGAAGGCAGCGGGGGAACCGGCTCGCGCAGGATCGCCGAGGTCACCTCGAAGCCGGTGTTCCCGCGAAACGGTAGCTTCCCCGCTGCCGCTTCATAGAGGAGCACGCCCAGCGACCATAGATCGCTCAGGTGATCACCCTTTTGCCCGCGCAAAACTTCCGGTGCCATGTACGGAAGCGTTCCCACCAGCTTGCTTTCCAGGGAGGTATAAGAAAGTGTGAGCTCACTGATTTCATCACGGTCGAGTCGCGTGGCTAGCCCGAAATCCAGCACCTTCACGCGTCCCTCGGGCGTTACCATCACGTTCGAGCCCTTCAGGTCGCGATGCACAATTCCGCGGTCATGGGCATGGGCCAATGCGTCCGCGATTTGCGTGCCGTAGCGCATCACTATTTCCATCGAGAGGCCCGTCGCCGTCATTAAATCGCTAAGCGACCGCCCCTCAATCAGTTCCATCACCACGTAGAAGTCGTTGCCGGTCTCTCCCACTTGGTGAATGGTGCAAATATTCGGATGACTTAGGGATGACGCCATCTGAGCTTCGCGAAGCAGATGGCCGGGGCTAACTTTGTCGAGTGCTCCGTGGGCAAGCAGCTTCAGTGCCACATCACGGTTTAAAACTTCATCCCGCGCGCGGTACACGACACCCATGCCGCCTTCGCCAATCTGTGCAAGGACTCTGTAGTGATCTAGCGTTTGTCCAATCATGGAATCGATCGGCAGGCCATCCTAACATGCTCGCAGCCCCAATCAGGACTTCGGAAATCATTTAGTCAGAGAACAGACCAGCACGGGCGGACAGGCAGCTATCTTCGACGCGGTGGCTCTCAAGGATGAACTGAACTCGTCGAACACGCGTGATAGCGGATTCGGATTTTGCTCACTGGTTGGACTTTCCCGAAATCCTCGCAAACTGACTAAAAATGACTTCCCGCTCCTTCCACAGCCTTGCAGTGTCTTGCACTGCCTTGCGCGTCCTTCGACATGACAGGGCAGCATTCTCGACAATGCCTAATCGATGCTAGCCGTTCGGCCTCCACCCGAAGGGTCTTAATGCCCTGAGTGTAGTGCCATCCGGCCAATCGTAAAGTTGGCAAATAGTTGGCAAATTGGTTTTTTGAGAGGAATTCCCTGAAAGTGGAAAAGTGACAATAGCCGCGTATTTACTGGTGATTTGAATGGTGGGCCTGGGTGGACTTGAACCACCGACCTCGCCCTTATCAGGGGCGCGCTCTAGCCACCTGAGCTACAGGCCCGTGCGAAACACAACTTTCAAATTCTAACAGGCCCGGAGGACGTTGCACAACTGCAGCCTCGGAAACGTATCTTTTAACTGGAACCGCTTCCTTCACTGTACGAATCCTACGTTTGGCGCGGGCGCGCTCCCCTCCGGTGATTCCTTGATCGTCCCGAACTGCGCCTCATACCGCGCCAGATTCTCTCCCAGCGCGCGCCAGATTCGTTTCGCATGTCCTGGGCTGACGATCACGCTGTTCAGGAGCTTGCCCTGCGCGCCGTTCGGAAAAATATAGATAAAATTCAACGTAAACTCTTCCAGATTGTGGTGAATCATCACCAGGTTGCTGTATTGCCCCTGCAATTCCTTTTCGTCCGCCTTGATCTGCACCTGGCCCTGCACTTGTTGCTGTTGATCCATTGCGTTTCTCTCCCGGAATGCCGCTTCGAACTTACCACAAGCGCTTGCGGCTGGCGCAGATCCTGTTCCCCCGTCCGGGCCCAGTGCCTTTGTTATTACAATCGGGTCAAATCCTGATTGACATCGGCGCGTGTTAAATGTAGTTTAGTATTGGTATTTAGCATAGTTAACTTTAGCGATGCCGCGCACAATTCCGCCGCAACTCGAAACCGATCCACCCGTCTCCGGCGAAGCTACCACGGGCTTCTTCTCGTCCCTGAGGACACCGGCAGGGGTCGCCCTGCCGTCCTTGCCGGAAGCTCATCGCACCATCCCTATTTCTTCGGGCGCTTCCTGGATCCGCAAGGTCCTGGCCTTCGCGGGTCCCGGCTATCTCGTCGCTGTAGGCTATATGGACCCGGGCAACTGGGCCACCGACCTCGGCGGCGGCTCGAAATTTGGATACTCACTCCTCAGCGTCATCTTCATCAGCAACCTGATGGCGATGTTCCTGCAGGCCCTTTCTGCGAAGCTTGGGATTGCGTCTGGTCGTGACCTCGCTCAGGCCTGCCGCGAACACTATTCCCGCCGGACCTCCTTCTTCCTTTGGGTGGTCTGCGAAATTGCCATCGCCGCCTGTGACCTCGCCGAGGTTTTGGGATCCGCCGTCGCGCTGAAGCTTCTCTTCGGCCTGCCGCTTCTTGCCGGTGTTCTCATCACTGCCCTGGACATTCTCATTGTTCTCGCGCTGCAGGGCCGGGGCTTCCGCCTTGTAGAAGCTTTCGTCGTCACGCTCATTGCCTCGATCGCTGCTTGTTTCAGCTACGAAATATTTTTTGCTCATCCTCTTTGGCGCGAAGCCGCCGTCGGCTTCATCCCCCGGGGGGAAATCCTTCGCAACCGCGAAATGCTTTACATCGCGATCGGCATCCTCGGTGCCACGGTCATGCCCCACAATCTTTATCTTCACTCCAGCATCGTCCAGACGCGGGCTTTTGGCGCCTCCGTCCGCGATCGGCGTGAAGCCGTGCGTTACGCAGTGTTCGATTCCACTCTCGCGCTTGGCTTTGCACTTTTCATCAATGCCGCGATCCTCGTTCTTGGCGCCGCAGCTTTCCACACCCGCGGGCTGAGTCACGTCGCTGAGATCGCCGATGCCTACAAACTCCTCAGCCCCGTTCTCGGCGCCAGCCTTGCCAGCACGCTTTTCGCCTGCGCCCTGCTTGCCTCCGGCCAGAACTCCACCCTCACCGGCACGCTTGCTGGGCAAATCGTCATGGAAGGCTTCCTTCACATTCGCCTCAGGCCCTGGCTCCGCCGGCTCATTACCCGCTCCCTTGCCATCATTCCCGCCGTATTGGTCATTGGCATTGCCGGCGAGAATAAGGTGACTTCGCTGCTCATTCTCAGTCAGGTGATTCTCAGTTTTCAATTGCCCTTCGCCGTGATCCCGCTCGTCCAATTCACAGGCGACCGCGCCAAGATGGGCGAATTCGCCAACTCGCGCCTGACCGCTGTCGTCGCCTGGGTCATCGCCGCGGCCATCCTCTTCTTCAACGCCGAGCTGCTCTGGCTTATTTTCCGTCCTTCGTAGGCGCCGCTCTTGCCCTCAGCGGAATCGACCGAAGGTTCCGATCATTTCGGAAAACATGCGGTGCCGGTCTTCTTCGATTTGCGGTCCTACAGGTTCGCGAACTATGGCTTGAAAAGTTCATGCTCTTGTGGGCGCAGCATGTGGCGCCCCCGTGGCCGAGGTTCACTTTCCTTGTCATTGCAGTTGTGCGAGAATTTTTCTCGCTATCATGTCCACCAACGCAAAACCCAACTTCAAACTTCGCAAAATGCTATTTGCTTCAGTGATTGCGCTCATTTGCGTCACGCTCGTTTACTTCGTGTACCAGCAGAACAAGGCATGGGCAGTCCCCGAGGAGGTCAAGAAACTCAAGAATCCTCTCCAGCCCTCTGAATCAAACCTGAGCGCCGCCCGGGAACTCTTCAAGGAAAACTGCGTCGAATGCCACGGCGACGCGGGCAAAGGCGATGGCCCCGAAGCCATGATGCACGATCCTCCTCCCGCCGATCTCACCGATGCCGGTCACATGAACACTCTCACCGACGGCCACATTTTCTACCAGATCAGCGAAGGCAGAAAGCCCATGCCCTCTTTCAAGAAACGCCTGACCCAAGACCAGCGCTGGCAGCTCGTGCTCCTGGTTCGCTCCCTCTCCCAACCCGCCGCCCCTTCCGATATGAAACCCAGCGCGCCAGCCTCCTCGAAGCCGGATGCGAACACGAAGCCTGTACCTTCTTCGAAGAAATAATCTCCTTCTGCGAGCTTGGCATTTGTCTTGAGCAAAACCAAAGGAACGCGGCTGGCGCTGCCCACTGAGCTATACTCGCAACTCGCTGTCCCGGTTCCGGCTGGCGGAGGCACCGTTCCATTTATTCACTCCAAATGTTTGCCCCACAACTCCTCGATCCCCGGCTCGCCTTCCTCCTGCTCTGCATCCTGCTGATTGCCGCTGCGATTCCAATCGCTTTCGCGTGGGCACGTGTTCTACCCGAAGAGCAGCCGCCCTTTCGATTTCATCGCTCCTCGGAGCGCGCAACCGTCGACCTTACTCCAGCCCCGGAACCGCCGAATTCACGGCGCGACCCCTTCGCTGTCGTGTTCCTCGTTTGCGTCAGTCTCAGTTATCTGTGGCAGCTTCCGGGCCTTCCGCGCGATTTTGCTTTATTGCGCATAGCACCTCACGTCCCCGAACCTTGGCTCCAGGGATTGGTCCTGTTCACGAAAGGATTCCTTGTCGTGATGCCTGGGGCCGGCGCGGTCTATTCCATCTTTCGGCGCAATCAGATTCGCGCGCCTCTCATCGCTGCCGGGATTCTGGTTCCTCTCATCTGGCTGGTTTTTCCGTGGCTGCGCGCGGCGCTCGCCGCATCCTGAAAGTAAAAAGGGCGCTGGCCAGGCCGAGCCTCCTTCTACATTTCACAATACGCGGCGCCACGTCGGGCCTGTTCCTTGCTTCGCTGGTTTCTCTTACGCGCTTGCCGCTTTCACTTGTGACAGCGCCGCCGCAACTTCCTTGAGATCCGGAACCACCGGAATGTCATAGTTCTTGAACCACGCTACTTTTCCCGCCTTGTTGACGATGGCGATCGAGCGGCCGGTGATGCCTTTATCGGCCAGGTACACGCCGTATTTTTCGCTCATCGCTCCGCGCGGATGAAAATCCGCCAGCAGCGAATATTTGATCCCCATCTTCTCCGCAAACGCCTTGTGCGACCACACGCTGTCCACGCTGACGCCCAGAACTTCGGCGTCCAGCGTCTCGAACGATTTCATGTCGTTCACGAAGCAGGCGTGCTCGTTCGTGCACGTCGGGCTCCAGTCCAGCGGGTACCACACCAGCACGACATTCTTTTTCCCCGCGAAATCCGAGAGCTTCACTTCCTTCTTTTCCTGATTCAACAGCATAAAATCCGGCGCCGTCTGTCCAACCGCGATACTCATAATCGTTCCTCCTGGTCTCCGCAAAATCTTCCACAGCATCTTACCCAAACCACGCCATGCTCGACAAACTGTCACGCGCCTTTTACGTGGCTACGTCGCGCGGCCCTTTGCGCGGCTTTTATTTGGCTATGCCGCGCGCTTTCCTTCGCGTTTTCCTCGCAGTACACTTTGCTTCAGGAGAATCCCATGAGCGCCGAAGCACCTCGCCGCGCTCCGTCGGCCGCTTCGCGGCCGCAAAATAATATGATGGCCCTGGGCGATCTCGTGCGTCTGTACCGCTCCCACGCCGGAAATTTTGGCGAGCCGGTCGCGCTCTCCGCCTTTGGCCTGACTGCGGCCGAAACCGAGCGCCTTTTCTCCGCTTACGACGAGGACTACCACATCAGCCGCTTCTTCCATTTTTCCGAAGCCGGCGGGCAGAAATTCTCGATCAACGCTTTCCCCGCCACCCACGTCTCCCTGGACTCTGAAATCGAAACCATCCTGTAGCTCGCAGCCCCCACCCCCCGGTGTTTTGCGCAAGGAGCGTGGATGTGTATGAAAACAAAAGGGTTGAGTTTTTGGCGAGTGCAACAGAGTTTGCAAGTGTATGAAAATAAAAGAACTTGAATCCGGTTGCAAGTGACGAGTGGTGAGTTCCGGGAAGCATGGCCCCCACCCCCACGTTTTTGTAAGTGCGGATTCTAAAAGACTTACAGGAGAATTTCTTGTAAGTGCGGATTCTAAAGGGGTTATAAGTCCTTTGTTTCCCGCAGATCCGAGGGGTGCTTGTAAGTGCGGATTATAAAGGGGTTGCGGGAGGGGGGTCTTGGAAGTGCGGATTGTAAAGGACTTAGTGGCGAGTGGCGAGTGACGAGGTATCAGGGAAGAACGAAATGACGAGGAGTTTTCACCACAGAGGACACGGAGATCACAGAGATGGGGAGAAGAGGGAGAGAGGAAAGAGACACGGTTGAAAGTCGAAAGTTGAAGGTTGAGGGTCAACCCAAGAGAAGAAGAATCCAATGCCCCGAGAAGCTCGGGGCAGGCGCCGGCGCCCCGACCAAGTCGTGGTAAACGCCGCACACAGAGATTACGCAGAGAGGCGGCTTGCAGTGCGCTGCGGCCGGGATCCCGAGGGGCTCGGGATAGGTGGTGGCTAAGTGTCAAAGAACATATTACCACATGATTACGGCCTCTGTCAAGAAAAAGTTGGGAATTTGGAAGTGATTGAGGGGGCAGAAGATACCTTCTGGGAGCTGGAAGCTTGAGGCTGGAGGACGGGGAGTTCAAGAGTACGCGGAGATTGAATTGAGATGCGGCGGTGTGTCGAGGCCCAGCGATGCTTAATTAAGTCCGGCATAATCCACCGTAAGTTGATCCCCGCACCAACTCCTCATAACACGGCGGGCCGGAGCCCAGTGCCCACTTTTCCGGTAAGCGCGTTAATCGGGCACTAGCCTGTAGACTATTGTCTGGCAGTATCTACGAGTGGCCGGGGTTGATATGCCGAAAAGAGAAGACGCAAAGCTATTCGCAAAAGACCTGGTCAAATCCCTAGCCCTGTACTGCCTCATTGTTGGGGGCGGCACCGTTCTCGTGCTCGTTGCTTCCTCTGCGATTGGCTATTTGCCGTATAGTGATCGCCCTGGTCCGGGTTGGCATGCCGCACACATCCCGGGATTGCGTGAGATTGGTTTCTACTTGAGCTTTGCGGTTTTCTTTGTGATTACCTTCTGCTTGTTTTGGGGAACTGCTCTTTTTGTGTTTGTTCGATGTCTGGGTTGGCTTTCTGCTCCGAGGTTATTCGTCGCGGTGACCGGAGGTATCGCTGCTGGGTTCGTGACCGTAATGGGCGCGGCCGGGGCCGGTTGGTACATAGCGATAGCCGCGTTCCCTGTATACGCCTCAAGCATTCTCGGTTTGCTGTTCGGTATTCTTGTACTGCCAAGGTTTGCTAACCCCCGTAGCGTCTCGCGGACGTGGAAGCATTGGTTGGGAATCGCTGTCGCCTTTGTTGCGTTTTTCGGTCTGATTGTTTACCCCGCGCTATCACAGCGGAACAGCCAGTCTTTGCAGGTAGATTTCATCCGGCTCCTTCCTGGTTCGGAAGCAATTGGAAGCAATGGCAAGACCCTCGGATTGAGCGCAGAGCAGCTTGTATTCTTGAACTCACTTGGCTTGAGTGGTGGCCTGAGTTTCGTTTTGCAATCGGATTCAGGGTTGAGTGAGACTACGGTGAAGGCGAAAGCCGTTGTCCTGTTCACCCAACCGATAAAATCTCGCGTAGAGTTGCGCCAGCCGAAGGGCACAAATGTTCTTTATGTTCAGGTTGGTGATAGGTGGATAATGCATCCGGAAAATGCTCCTACAACTCGACGAAAAATAGCCTTCTGGCCAGCAGGACAAGCTGGCACAGAAATTCAATTTCAAATTGACCCCGGAAGCACCGGTGGCTTCTCTTGGTACCCACCGACGACTCCTTAAGTAGCTGATAACGCCCGATAAGTTTGAATGCATAGGTCGAAGGAGGAGCGCTTGGTGTACAAAAGCTGAACTCAGCGACCGAGCTGATTCAAAGACACCAAGGAGGCTCCCCCATGCAGAATATGTATTACATCGGGCTGGATGTTCACAAGAGGACGATCAGCTACTGCGTGAAAGATGGCGGTGGCGCGATTTACGCCGAAGGCACGATTCCCGCCACGCGCTTTGACCTGGACCGCTGGATGAGAACACTGCCACAGCCGTGGACGGCAGCGATGGAAGCCACGGTTTTTACCGGCTGGATCTACGATCACTTGCAGCCACATGCCGCGGCGCTAAAGGTGGCGCATACGCTGATGCTGCGCGCTATTGCCGCGGCCAAGAAGAAGAACGATTCGGATCGATGCCCACAAGATCGCGGACTACCCGACAGAAAATCGCACCGCAAGAGTTGCGCCACCCGCCGGACGCCCGAAAAGCGATCCCTATCAATGAACGTCGTGCTATGGCCTCCAAGCTCGAAGCCGGGTACAATCACATGCGTGCAAGGACGTTAGCACGAAATCCAGATTGTGTTGTTTGTTCGGTTGGTGGATCGCGATCACCCGCCCGAAAGCAATTCCGCAGACAGGAGGTTGATATGGCCAATCCCAATCACCCAGCCAACACTGAGTGTCCCGCGGTCGCGGAAGTCGTGCGTGCTCTGCAGGGTGTCATACCGGAACTCAGAGGGGGCAGAATCGGCACCGTCCGCAACGACGCGTCCAGGCACACTGCCGGCCTTGCTGTCGATATCATGCTCAACAGCACCAACGACTACGAAAAGATGATTGCCGATGACATCATCGCTGCGCTGATCGATATCCAGGGTCAGATCCGTTGGCATGACATCCTCTATACCGATTGGCTTTCTGGAGCTAGTGCTGGAACTCGTCCAAGGCCGTTTCATTTCCACATTCCCGGTGGGGGCGGAGGTTACGGTGGGCAGCGTCTTACGAAAAACCCGAATAACAACGTCGCGCTCGGTCGAGCCCATGAGAATCACATTCACGTGGACTGGGTCGACTTTGCATTGCGCATCCCGGGCGACACCGTTTTCGTCTATAACTGGCCACAAGACGCACGGAGTACGGGCTTTGCTGCAGGCCTGATGAGCCGGCTGATGCTGAGTTCGCGACGCTGAAGCACGCAGCGAGCACGGTACGAGATTTCAGATGCCTGGTTAGTCGCCTAAGCGGACAAGTTCCGTGGGGCATTGACAGTCAACTCATCACCTGCAAGGATGAAGCGCCCAAGGGAATCTTTGATGAATGCCGAGTTGAAGCGACGCGTTGTCCATGCCTTGGGCAAGTACGTCCTCAACGTTCCTGACAAGTTGCTGTTTGCCGCCGGCCTGGCAATGCCAGGCCGCGCTCTCCTTGAGACTATAGGTCGCAAGACGGGCAGGCCGCGACGCACACCGGTGGGCGACGGGCTTGTAGACAACCAGTTCTGGATCGTCGCTGAACACGGGATGCAAGCTGACTATGTTCGCAATCTCGCGAAAAACCCAAGAGTCCGATTGAAGCTGCGCCACGGAATCCTGGCCCGCTGGCACAGCGGTACGGCGAACGTGCTCCCGCACGATGATCCTCGCGAGCGGCAGCGTTGGCTTGCCCAAAACTTGCCTGCAAGCCGGACGAACGCGGCCATCGTCCGGCTGCTGGGTACCGAATTGCTGACCGTACGGATTGACCTGGACGCATAGCGGACTCACGTAGCCGTTGCCGGTCGACAGCACCATCTTGGAACTAGCCGATGGTTTCCACACGGTTGGGACTTATCCGATTACCGCGTTTATCAGGGATGTGGATTAGTTCCGAGTGCACATGACTCGGGCACATCCAACCTTTCTTTCCGGCAATCGGACCTCAGGGAACGTTCGCATCGTCGAAATTAGCCAAATCTCCGTGGAAGAGCGCGCTTCCATCGGGTTTTTCAGGTTGCTGTCGTCAAAAGGACACCTGGGACCAGCCTTACTCCGGTTTCTTCCATTCCCCGGTTTCTGGATCTCTGATCTTGAATTCCCCGCCCTCAATCTGTCCTTCGTGGACGGAAATCCCCGTATATCCTCCGTCTTGCTGACGTTCCCTAAGCCACCCTGTTCCGTCGCACAAATGGGGGCATTTCTGGAAAAACATAGCCTGTCCGTCATAATGGCCCTTGTGCACCGGGCACATGCGTGTGCGGAGTTGTTCCTTGGCATAGAACAAACGGCCAAGAAGGTTTGATTTCCTGATGTCGATCCGCATCTGATTCAGGGCCTCGTAATACTTGTACCCATGAGGCATACTTCCCTGAGTTAGCTCGGGATCTGTATTGTTCTTGATGATGCAGTCTATCCAGGTGCTCATGCCACTGCAGAAAGCCCAAAGCGGCTGAACAGGAGCACCGAAAAAATCCTCCAATCGTTTTAGTTGCTCCCGGGCTTCTTCCCGGCTACGGATCGGTTCCGTTGTCATGACTATCTCTCTTCCCTTGGCGTCACGAAAAAGGCGCACAACGTTCGGAGTCGGGTTCTCACCTTCCGACTGGAATTTCCCTTTTGGCTTCGAGAACAGGACCATACTACATCCGTGTCGCTTGGAATGAACCGATTGCTGCCGATTGGCACGACACTCGGTCTAGTGCCCGATTAGTCGCCAAACCGGACAAGTTCGTACTGGTCCCTAGATGTCCGGTAAAGCGCGTTAATCGGGCATGTCGTAAAGCCAATCGGGTAATCCATATTTCCGATACAGCAGATACAATTTGTCGCGTTCCCTGCCCTCTTCATCTGAAAACGCCCGAGCCTTCGTGAAGTCATGGTCGGCGATAGCATCATTTAGTTTCGCCATGATTGACCTGACGCGAGTTTGCAATTCGACGACATCCTCCGGCAATTGGGCGCGTTCTCTAACGAAAATCTCTGTTGCCGAATCGTCGTGTGTGATTCGCGCTAGGTCTTCGCGAATTGAAGTAAGGCGGATACCGCGTTCAGACAATATCTGTGCCGCAAAGCATTTTTGTTCCCGAAGGAGCCCGAGCAACAGGTGCTCCGTGCAAATCCGCTTATTGGAAAGGAGGTCGGCTTCCTCTGAGGCAAAAGTCAGCGCACGTTTCGACGCCTTGTCGAGTGGAATTTCCCTCGGGCCTGAAATTTTCTCTCCGGCAGGTTTGTTGTCCTCAATCTGTCTCAATACTTCCTCCGCCGCCCAAGGTGAACCGAGGAAGCGGCGTGCTAGGCGTTTGTCCTTGCTCAACAATCCCAATAGAAGATGCTCTGTTCCAACTTCCGGACTTCCGATTCGCCGCGCTATGTAGACCGACGATGCGACTACGTATCGCGCTTTCTGGGTATAACGTTCGAACATAGTTGTCTCCGCAAGGTCTTCCTCGGCGTGACAGTAGAATCGTAATGGAAGCGTTAAGCCGTCGCAATCAGGCAGGACAACAGAAAAACCGTAGTGACGCCGGAACGGTCAACTCCTGGTAAGTCGGATTACCGGACATTTGCCGAAGCGTTCTCGTGGGCCTTGGCATCAGGCGTGAACGTGTGCGCCCGCCTGCGGCAGGCAGGCGGCAGCAAGAGGAAATGAAGGAGGCGCGCGGCGAGGATCGAACGGAAACGCCGAAGAATTATCAGTGAAGAGTCAAAAGCCTCCCACATGCAAAACCGGCGTGATGGGCACCCGGCTGGATCGCCCGGAACCACTTGGAGGTATAGTTCGCTAGTCGATATGTTCGATTTGCCCGTGGATCGCAACGAACAACGTCGCTACCCGTTGAGATTTCCGACAGAAGTCGCAACTGAATTGCTGGGGCAATTAAGTCGGGCTCAAACCCGGCTCTTGTTACCTGACGGAACGGATTGTCGTGATGGGAAAAGCCAAACTCATCGTCGGATTAGCTGTCCTTGCGTTAGCCGTCGTCGCGGGCTGGCCGATCGCTTCGTGCGAGCTGGCCAATTTCGAGCTGCACGAAGATATGCGGGACCTCGCGGCGCAAATCGGAGGCCGAATCGGGTTGACTCCCTGGAGCACGGATGAGGATCTCCGCAGCGCGGTCATCCGCAAAGCCAAAGAGCATGAGATTCAGCTTGAACCTGGGCAGGTGACAGTGCAACGCACCGGCAGCAACGAAGCGCCGATCATATACCTTGCGGCGGACTACAAAGTGCGCGTAAAGCTGCTCGGATTTTCCTTTACTTTCCACTTCACTCCATCGAGCGCGAAGTGAGCCACGACCTGGCCTCTCAACTAACTCCTGTGTGGTCGGCTTACCAGACATATGCCTGCCGGTTTTCGCCGCCGATTCCACTTCTCCGGTAACCGCGTTTATCAGGCACTGAGTCCGTCAGTTGGTTGGAGAACCCTGCTAAGCCGAGGAATCTGGAAGGGGGTCAGTTTCGGTGTCCCTGGTGAGCAGGTCGTGGCCAATCATCGCTCTTTTCTACTGAAGGCCCATTCTGAGCACTTCAGGAAAATCATGCAGGCGCAGCCTAGGAGTCTGAAAATTCTACCGTTCCCCATATAGCTGGATGGCAATAATTATCGAATATATGCCTACGCATATGGCTATCAATCGGTGATACCACTTGACTGTAGACGGTTTGCTTCCACCTACGTTCATCGTCTTAGCGAATAGTCCCGCAAGAATGAAGGCTGTCCCCGCAGCGGCAAAAACCACCATCTTTACGTCATTTCTGGTAATCATCAGCTCCTGCTATCTAATGCCGATTGACACGTGACGTAAAACCTACAACCCGCTGCCCTGGAGGTCAACTAACTCCCGAGAAGTCGCGTAATCGGACAAGTTCGTACTAGGAAGCGGCCTGGTCTTGAGGGCCTACCCGCTTATTTTTCCACCCCACCACCGATTAGCTAGGCGATGGGCTGATCTGCGCTGGTGAACCAAAACTTCTACAGGGGCCGGCGTGGCGGCGCGTTACAGGTCGCGGCGATGGAAGTGATAGAGGGCGACGATCAGGGCAACGAGCAGGTAGGCGAGGGCGTATCCCACCATAGGGGCGCTTGGCGCGGAAGCTTCCGAAAAGGGAGAGAATCGGAGTGAGCGAGCGAAAGAAGACTGCATTTCAAAGGAGGCTCGGCGCCAAACGGACTCGCTCGGCATGATGAGGCTGGACACAACGCCGACGGTGACGAGACGCGCGGTGTCGGTGGCGGCGCCGATCTGTTCGATCCAGCCGCCAATGAAGGCCAGCCCGTGCAATCCCAGAACAATGACGCCGTTGGTGAGCGTGGAAAACCACGTGCCAAACATGAAGGTGATCGTCAGGACCAGGAGGCACTCCAAGAAGACCAGAAGGGCGCCGACGAGGGCATGGCGGGGAAGCACGCCGCCGATGAAATAGCCTACCGCGGTCACACCGCCGAACATGGCAGCCACGTACAAGGCGGCCATGCCGGCAAAACCCATCCACTTACCGATCAGAACTTGCCAGCGAGGGATCGGCTTTGTGGCGATGGCCTGGATGGTGCCGGAAGCGATCTCGCCGGAGAGCGCATCCACGGAGGTCAAGATGGTCATAATCACCGCGAGAAGATCAACGGCGTAGAATCCGACCTGGAGCATGGTGGAAAGAACTTGATAGCGAACGAAGGGCGGCAAAGACACGCGGGTAAAGTGTTCCGCCTGAAAGTGCATGCCGGTACCGAAGAGGGCGAGAAACGCCGAGCCCGCGAGGAGCGCGGTCCAAAGAATCTTTCTGCGCGCCGCCTCGCGGAAAGTAACGCCCGCCATGATCCAGGCGCCCATCAAAGCCCCCGGTCCTCGCCCATGATTTTGAGGAACAGATCTTCGAGCGACAGCTTTTCCGGCGTGAATTCGAAGACGTCCGCGCCCGTGCTGACCAAATGACGCAGAATGTCCGGAAGGACCGCGGTTGTGCGCGTCGCAAGCGTGAGCCGCTCGCCATCCAACTGCGCCGACGTGCTCCACTGAGCCAGTTCCGCAACCGTTTTCGGCGAAACGTTGCGCACGCGGGCGGCGACGCGGATTTCCCCGTCGGGATGCGTTCGCAGATCATGGCCGGCGACGACTTCGCCTTCCTTGATAAAGACGACCTGGTCGCAGGTGATTTCCACTTCGCTGAGCAGGTGGGAATTCAGAAATACGGTGGCGCCGCGGTCGCGCTGCGCGCGAATGACGTCGCGCACGAGGCGGCGGCCCATGGGATCGAGGCCCGAGGTGGGCTCGTCGAGAAAAACCAGCTCCGGCTCGTGAATCAAGGCTTGCGCCAAACCAATGCGCTGGAGCATTCCTTTGGAAAATTCGCGAAGCCTCTTTTCCCGGTGAGGAGTGAGGCCGACGAGATCGAGAAGGGCGGGGACGCGTTCGCGGAGACGGGCTTTGGTCATGCCGCAAAGGCGTCCATGGAGCTTGAGGAGCTCGGATGCGCTCAGCCACGTGTAGAAGCGGAAATCCTCCGGGAGGAATCCGATCTTCCTGCGAACATTGACGTCGCCGATGGGGACGCCGAGAACGAGCGCCTGGCCGTCGCTCGGCTTCACGAGCCCGAGGAACATCTTGATGCAAGTGCTTTTCCCCGCTCCATTCGGACCGAGAAAGCCGAAGATTTCGCCGCGGCGGACGCTCAGCGAAAGGTTGCGTACGGCGACCTTGTTTCCAAATACTTTGCGCAGGTTCTGGGTTTGAATCGCAAAGTTTTCCGGCGGATGCAGGTGCGCCTCCCGGCGTCAATTGTAAGTATGACCGCAAAGCGGTCAATTGGAAGTATGACCGCAAAGCGGTCAATCGAGTGAACTTGCCAGCGCCACGGCCGCGCTGGAATCTCCGTGACCAGCGAGGCAATAAATGATGCCATCTTTCACCCAGATGAGCACGTAAGAGAGCCCGCGGCGGCCCGATTCGTTGATGAGAGTACCTTGCGCACCGTTCACTTCCACGACGCTGTAAGAGCTAACGAAGCGGGGAATCGGGAGCACCAGCGTGGATTTCCAATCGATCGTCTGGCAAAACTCCCGCGCCTGCGTGGCGCTCATTCCAGCGAGCTGGAGGCCGATTTCGGCAAGCTGCTGGAGATTGAGATCCGACGGAACGTTGACCAGCGGGCTCGGCGCCTCCACCAGCACCGTGCAGTTGCTGGGCTGAACGGCATTTCGCTGCGCGCGCTGCTCCTCCTCCCGGTTCCGGCTCGGGCAATCACCGTATTGCACGCGGACCGAACGCGGAACCTGCACAGAGACGGCGGCACCGTCCAGGGTTGCCGGCAGGAGCAGGTCTGGTCTGCCGGACTGATCGAAGATGTCCTGCAGGCGGGCGCGATCAATCGTCATGTGGAAGGCGTGCTGGCCTTCGACAACGAATTGCGGGACGTCCGCTCGTTCCCCGAGAAGACGGACCGCGAATCCGGCTAGCTGGCTGGCTTCCGTCACAGTCGCAGGATGTTGCGGCTTTTCATCCGCGGTGACAACGATCTTATCGGAAATCATCTTCCCGAGCATCTCCTGTAACGGCCGATTGCCGTCCAGGGTAGAAAGATCCAAGCGAACCGGCTGAACTTTCTCTACGCGCAAGGTCGCCAGAAACCTCTGCGCCAGGCTGCGTCCGGCAGGAAAAGCCAGGCTGCAGAGAATGACCACAGCAGCCACTCCCGTCACCCAGGCGGGGCGCCAGCGTCTTGCAAAGAGCCGCGTGAGGAACGGCATGCGCTTTTCTCCGGCGCCGTGTTGCGTTTTGAAGCGAGCCAGGGCTAGCCGTGGATCAGGCGCTTCCGGCGCACTGGCATCGAGGGAAAGCAGACGTTCCTCAACTCGCCCGGCGACTGTGGCGATTTCCTGTAAGCGCTCCCGGCATTGCGGACAATTCGCGGCGTGATTTTCAACGTTCGAATGCTCGACGCGATCCAATTCACCGTCGCGATATGCGCGCAACGTACTTTCGGGCAAACAATTCATAAACCCTCCTCTCGACCATAGAGTTCCAAATAGCGTTGTTCGAATGCCGCCTCCGCACGATTCAAGAGCGTTCCTACGGACCCAGGCTCGACTCTTAAGCAGTCCGCCAACTCCTTGTAGGAATGGCCACAGGCCCGCAAGAGCAGCAACTGGGCTTGGGCAGGCTTCAGCTCCGCGAGGACGCGGCGGACACGTTGCTGTCTTTCCGTCCGTAATGCCTGATCGAAGGCATTCCCGGCGTCCTGGTTTCTGATTTCGGCACGGGCGGCGGCCTGTTCGTAGCTGGTCCTGCGAGCCGAGGAACGCAGCGCATCAATCCCCAAATTCATCGCCGTGCGGTATAGCCAACCCGGCAAGTTGCCATCGGAATCCCGCGGAAACGGCCGGCGATAGAGTTTGAGGAATACTTCATTGGCCAAATCTTCGGCGCGCCCGCTGTCCCCCAGCAGGCGCCGAAGAACCGCAGTGATGCGAGCGTAGTGCGCAAGGAAAAGATCCTCGAAGCCTTCGTGGGTGGAGCTGCTGGCGGTCACATTTTGCTCGCGGGTTTTCTGCGTTGAAACAGTAAACCCTTGTACCACATCATGTAGCAAGGCCGGCCTCCCCATTCCTACTGGTAAAACGTCTGCCGAAGGGAAAATGTGACAGGACCTATTTGCGGCCCTCCCTGTTCCGCGTAGATTTCGTTTGAAAAAATATGTATTTTGAATACGCTACGCGCATCCCGGAGGTCATCCGATGGCTGATTTGCCACACGTCTTGCCAGAGTCCCGACTTGGCAGCACTTTGCGCCGCGATTCCTGGTGGATTGAAATCATTCCGGTCGTTGTAGTGCTCGGTGGTTTTGGCATTTACGCTACGCTTCGCGCTTTCGAAGGCAAGTATTACGAGTGGGGCCCATACCTGTCGCCGTTTTATTCTCCGCTCATCGACCCCCAGCACCACTGGTGGCCTTTTTCTCCTGCGCTGCTCATTCTCCTCGGGCCTCTCGGTTTTCGCGCCACCTGCTACTACTACCGCAAAGCTTACTACCGGGCGTTTTTTCTTGACCCACCCGCGTGCGCGGTCGGTGAGTCTTCGGGGCGCCACTATCGTGGCGAAACCGCGTTCCCGTTCATCCTCCAGAATGTTCACCGCTATTTCCTGTATCTCGCGGTTCTGTTCCTCATCTTTCTGTGGCACGATGCCTTCCGCTCTTTCTTTTTTGATAGTCACTTCGGAGTGGGTGTCGGTTCGATCGTCTTGACGCTGAACGTGGCCCTGCTCACCCTCTACACTTTCTCCTGCCACTCGCTACGCCATCTCGCTGGCGGAAGGCTGGATTGCTTCTCTTGCGCCTCGTTCGGCCGCGCCCGCTTTTCCACCTGGCGTGGCGTATCCCTTTTGAACGAGCGCCACATGCTGTTCGCCTGGTCCAGTCTCATCTCCGTCGGTTTCGCCGACTTTTACGTGCGCATGGTGGCCTGCGGCGCGATCCGTGACCTGAGGCTCTTGTGACGGCGAACTACGAAACACGCGAGCACGACGTTTTGATCATCGGCGCCGGTGGCGCGGGGTTGCGCGCGGCCCTCGAAGCACTGGCGCAAGGCGCCTCGGTCGGCGTGGTTTGCAAATCGCTTCTGGGCAAGGCTCACACCGTCATGGCGGAGGGCGGCATCGCCGCGGCCATGGCCAACGTGGACCCCGCTGACAATTGGGAAACGCATTTTCGCGACACGATGCGCGGTGGAAAATTTCTCAACAACTGGCGCATGGCGCAGCTCCATGCGCAAGAAGCACCCGATCGCGTGCGCGAACTCGAGCAATGGGGCGCCCTCTTCGACCGCACCGAGGACGGCGCGATTTTGCAGCGCGCTTTTGGTGGCCACACTTTCAAACGCCTGTGCCACGTCGGCGACCGCACCGGCCTTGAAATGATTCGTACCCTTCAAGACCGCGGCGTCCAACAGGGTATCGACGTGTACATGGAGTGCACCGTCACTCGCCTTCTGACCGACGGTGGCCGCGCGGCCGGCGCCTTTGCTTACTGGCGTGAAACCGGCCGCCTCGTTGTTTTCAAAGCGAAGTCCATGGTCATCGCCACCGGCGGCATCGGCAAAGCTTGGCGCGTGACTTCCAACTCCTGGGAGTACACCGGTGACGGCATGGCCCTCGCTTACGAAGGCGGCGCGGAGCTTATGGACATGGAATTCGTCCAGTTCCATCCCACCGGAATGGTCTGGCCGCCCGGCGTCCAGGGCATTCTTGTCACCGAAGCCGTCCGCGGCGAAGGCGGCATCCTGCGCAATAAAGTGGGCGAGCGCTTCATGGAAAGATACGACCCCAAGCGCATGGAACTCTCGACGCGCGATGTCGTCGCGCGCTCCATCTACACCGAAGTCAAAGAAGGCCGCGGCACCGAACATGGCGGCGCTTATCTCGACATCTCTCATAAGCCCGCTGAATACGTGAAGAAGAAGCTCCCCAGCATGTATCACCAGTTCAAGGAACTGGCCGACGTGGACATCACCAAAGGCCCGATGGAAGTCGGCCCCACCTGCCACTACATGATGGGCGGCATTCGCGTGGATGCCGAAACCGCCCAGTCCACCGTTCCGGGTCTTTTTGCCGCCGGCGAAGCCGCCGCCGGTCTGCACGGTTCGAATCGCCTTGGGGGCAACTCGCTCTCCGATCTGCTGGTCTTCGGCCGGCGCGCCGGACTCGCCGCCGCTGACCATGCCAAGCGCGTCTCCGCTCCATCCCTCGACAATGCACAAATCGAACAGGCCGAGAAGGAATTACTCGCTCCGTTTTCCAACACAGGCACCGAAAGCCCTTACGCCGTGCATCGCGATTTGCAGGGAGTGATGCAAAATCTCGTGGGGATTTACCGCACCCAGGAGGACCTGAAGAAGGCTCTGTTGGAACTCGAAAAGCTAAGGGCACGCGCGGCTAGAGCCAGCGTCGAGGGCTCGCGGCTCTTCAATCCGGGCTGGCATCTTTCTTATGATCTAAAGTCCATGCTCATTGTTTCCGAAGCGGTTACGCTCAGCGCACTGGCGCGCACGGAAAGCCGCGGCGCCCACAGCCGAATTGATTATCCGAATGCCGACCCGGTGTGGGAGAAAAAGAACAACATCATCGTCCGCGAGGGCGGCGAGATGAAACGCCGTGAATCCCCCGTCCCGGAAATGCCCCAGGATTTGAAACAGATTCTTGCCGAGGACAAAGCATGAACCGTCTCTCGATCCATCCGAGTGAATCATTGAAAGAATGATGCCTATGGATTCTCCTTGGACAACGTTCGCAAGCGCAGACGCAAACCGCGAGTACTTCGCTCTCCTCTCCTACTTGCCGGTCAACAAGTACCGGGCCATCCCCGGATTTCTCCGCTTCGCGTTTCAGATCCAGAGGCAATTGCGAACTACCCCCGGAATCGTCGGTTACTCGCTGCGCGCGAAGCCGATGAGCCGCAATTTTTGGACGCTCTCCGCTTGGGAGGATGAGCAAGCCTTGAGGGATTTTGTCGTGAAACTTCCTCATGGGCAGGCAATGAAGGCCATGATCCCTCACATGGGTCCGACCAACTTCACCAAGTGGAAAGTTTTGGGCTCCGCTCTGCCTCTGCGCTGGGAAGAAGCCATGCGGCGCTCGCAAAAAGGGGAACCATCATGAAAGAAGCCACCCTGCGCGTTTTTCGCGGCGATTCGAAGGGCGGGCAAACGGTGGACTACCGCGTGCCCATCGCTCCCGGCATGGTCGTTCTCGACGCCCTCCACTACATCCAGGGCCACCTCGCTCCGGACCTCGCCGTCCGCTGGAATTGCAAAGCAGGGAAGTGCGGCTCGTGCTCCGCGGAAGTTAACGGCCGTCCCCGCCTGACCTGCAAGACCCGCATGGACGATCTCTCTGTGGACCAGCCCATCACCGTCCTTCCGATGAAGTCCTTTCCACGCATCAAAGACCTTGTCACGGACGTTTCTTGGAATTACCGTGTCAACCGGAAAATCCCTGCGTTCGAACCGCGGCCGGGAGTCGAATGGAAAATCTCGCAGCTCGACGTGGACCGCGTGCAGGAGTTCCGCAAGTGCATCGAATGTTTTCTCTGTCAAAACGTCTGTCACGTTCTTCGCGAACACGACAAGAAGGAACAGTTCGCCGGACCGCGCTTTTTCGTGCGCATTGCCGGGCTCGAAATGCATCCGCTCGACGGCCGCAACCGCGCCGGCCTTCTCAAGGATCAGCTTGGGATCGGCTTTTGCAACATCACGAAGTGTTGCACCGAAGTTTGCCCGGAGGAGATTCGCATCACCGACAACGCTATCATTCCGCTCAAGGAGCGTGTGGTGGACGAGTTTTACGATCCGTTGACCATGCTCTTCCGCAAATTTCGCGGCGACAAAGTGCAGAGTTTGTAGCGGCGGGTTGTCCCCCCAACGCTTCTCTCGGATCCGGGAGGTTTTATGCAAGACCAACTGAAATCGATCTCCAAGGCCGGCATCCCCGAAGCCATCGCCAAAGCCGAACTTTACCGCTACCTCAACGAGCCCGAGGAGGCCGAATCCATCTGCCGCGACATTCTTGCCGTTGACCCTGACCATCAGCTCGCTCGCCGCATGCTCGGACTCGCCATCTCCGACCAATTCATCGGGGCTGCCAGCGATCGCTACGCCGAAGCGCAATCCTGTTTTCAGAGTTTGCGGGATTCCTATGAGCGGCTCTACTACAGCGGCCTGCTGCACGAACGGCGCGCCAAGGCGCAACTCCTGGTGGGCTACGCTCCTCACATCCTCTTGCCGTTAGTGGAAGAGGCCATGCACTGCTTTGCCGAAGCTGAAAAAATTCGCCCGGCGGGCAACGACGACAGCATTCTCCGCTGGAACCGCTGCGTCCGGTTGCTGGAAAGCCGGCCCGATTTTCATGTGGAACGCGCGGAACCCGCCTTTGACACCGCGGATACGCCGCCCATCACTTCGTCTTTGCGCCGCGCTGGCGGCAATCACTAAGCGTCGGTCAATCACTCTTATGCCGTGACCACGCGCTGAAAGCGCCGTGTCAGCTTGTCGTGCTCTTCGCGTATCTCCCCCGGAAGCCGCTCGCCGAATTTGGCCAGGAACTGTTTCGAATCCTCCAGCTCCAGCTCCCAATCTCCGGGATTCACTTGCAGCAACTCGTTCAGGGCCTCGTCTGAAATTTTCAGTCCATCGAGCGTCAGCCCGTTCTTTGCCGGAACATAGCCGATCGGCGTCTCCTGTGCCGCGCCGCGCCCCTCCACGCGTTCCAAAATCCACTTCAGCACGCGCACGTTTTCGCCGAACCCCGGCCACAGGAATTTTCCATCCGCGCTTTTACGGAACCAGTTCACATGAAATATCTTTGGCGGTTTAGGAATTTTCTTCCCCATCTCCAGCCAGTGCCCGAAGTAATCTGCCATGTTGTAGCCGCAGAACGGCAGCATCGCCATAGGGTCGCGTCGCGTGATCCCGACGTCTCCTGTCGCCGCCGCCGTCGTCTCCGACGCCATCGTCGCGCCAACAAACACGCCGTGCTGCCAGTTGAACGATTCGCAAACCAGCGGCGCCACGCGAGCGCGCCGTCCTCCAAAAATAAACGCCGAGATCGGCACGCCCTCCGGCGCGTCCCACTTCGGTGAAATGCTCGGCGACTGGTTGGCCGGCACGGTGTAGCGCGCATTCGGATGCGCCGCCGCGCCCTTTGAGCTGTCCCACTTTTCGCCCTTCCAGTTGATTAATCCTGCCGGCGGGTCGTCGTTTATTCCTTCCCACCATGGCTCGCGTTCGGCCGTCATCGCCACGTTGGTGAAGAGTGTGTTCTTGCGCAGCGCTTTCATCACATTCGGATTGGTCTTCATCCCCGTGCCCGGCGCCACGCCAAAAAATCCCGCTTCCGGATTGATCGCCTGCAGGTACCCGTCCGCGCCGATTTGCATCCACGCGATGTCGTCCCCCACGGTCCACACACGGTAGCCCTGACTCTCCAGCGCCGAAACCATCATCGCCAGGTTTGTCTTCCCGCACGCGCTGGGAAACGCCGCAGCCATGTACATCACTTTGCCGCCCGGGGATTCCAGGCCCAGAATCAGCATGTGCTCCGCCATCCAGCCCTGCTCCCGCGCCATCACGCTCGCGATGCGCAACGCAAAACATTTTTTCCCCAGCAGCGCGTTTCCGCCGTAGCCCGAACCCACGCTCCAAATCAATTTTTCCTGAGGAAAGTGCACGATGTATCGCCGCATGGGGTCCAGGTCACCAAGAGAATGCAATCCCGGCACAAATTCGCTGGATCCCCCCAACCGGTCTACTGCTGTCTTGCCCATCCGCGACATAATCCGCATGCTCGCCACCACGTATGGGCTGTCTGTCACTTCCACGCCTACCTTGCTGATCGGCGATTTCACGGGTCCCATGATGTACGGCACCACGTACATCGTGCGGCCGCGCATGGCTCCGTCGAACAGCGCGCCCACGTTGTGCTTTGCCGCGTCCGGGTCCATCCAATTGTTTGTCGGCCCCGCGTCCTCCGGATCCGGCGTGCAGATAAACGTCAAATGCTCGGTGCGCGCCACGTCATCCACCTTGCTGCGATGCAAGTAACAATTCGGGTAAGTTTTCTCGTTGAGTGCGTAGGTGTCCCCGCCGCGCAGCATCTCCGCGATCATCCGCCGGTACTCGGCTTCGGACCCATCGCAATGCACGACGCGGTCCGGCTTCGTCAGCCTTGCTGCCTCTTCGACCCAGGTTTCCAGTGGAGTCGCCACGCTGCTCTCCCTGCCGATCCGCCATTTCGCTGCCACAAACTCCAAAGTGCGACTCCCCGGTGGCCTGTAATACCGGTAACACTCGGGATGAAGACCCGACCGAGTCGGGGTCGTGGAGCGAATGGACCCCGCCATGCCATCTGGCCCACACAAAGGCGGGAACTTCCGGCCAGGCTGGCAGGCGTGCTGCTTCTAACGGCCACAGTCTATGTTACCCCTCTCCGCCCGTGCAAGGCCGCCTCCTGTTGCAGCGCCGCGATCTTGCCCTGAGCGCAGTCGAAGGGTCCAGGCGGCGTCTTTCTCACTGTTCCCATTCCTTACTTCGTTACTTCATTGCTTCTCTCCTGCTGTAAACTCCTTTCTCTTAGAGTTGTGCCTGAGAGGAGAGCCTCATGGAGGTACGAAATATCCTGACCGTGGCGTTTTTCGTTCTGGCAATCTACGGGTTTGGTGGCGGCGTGGTGAGCGGGGTCATGTATTACCCGTCCTGGAAACTCGTCAGCGCGGAAGATTTTCCGGCCGTTCATAAATCTGTGCTTAGCCGGGTGTTCATCTATGTCCCTTTCGTTTTCCTGGCTGTCTTGGCCAACATCCTGCTGATCTGGCTTCACCATCCCGCGATGTCCACAGCCTTGATCGTAATCACGGCGGCTCTCCACCTATTCATCTTGGTCGTCAGCCTTACTCTTTTCCTACCTATTCACAAGCAGCTAGATGAGGCTAAGTCCGATGAAATGATCGACAGGATCGTCATGTATGACCGGTACCTGAGAGACATCCCTGGATGTATCATCATGGCTGCCGCCATCATAATGCTGTATCAGGTGGTCAGCGCGTCCTCTCGCTAAGACGGCCAGGCGACGCAAGGCCGCTGCACCTGAGTCCCGCGAGCGAATTGGTTTAGTTGCAGCACATGGTCACGCCATCTTTGAACTCAAAAGGGAAATCTCCGTTCTCTTGCCTCCCCAATCCCAATTCGACCGCCTGCGCGTCGTCTTCGTCAATACGCGCAACCCGCTCAACATCGGCGCGGCCGCCCGCGCTATGAGCAACTTCGGTTTCCTCCATCTTCGCGTGGTGAATCCTTATGAATTGGCGTTTCGCGAAGCGCGTTCCGCCGTTGGAGCCTCACCTGTGCTCGTCCGCGCCCAGGAGTTCAAAACCGTGGCCGAAGCCGTCGCGGACTGCACCCTCGTCGTCGGGACTACGGCCGCTAGCCGCCGCGAATTGCAACACGCGGTCAGGTGCCTCGAACAAGGTGCGCCCCTCATCCGCAAACGCCTTGCCTCTTCCCGCGTCGCCCTGCTCTTCGGTTCGGAGAAGCGCGGGCTCTCCAACGAAGACCTCAGCCACTGCCACTGGCTCCTGCGCATCCCCACGCGCGAAGAGCACCGCTCCATGAACCTCGGCCAGGCGGTAGCCGTCTGCCTCTACGAACTCTCGCGCGATCCCAAAGCCGCCCCGCATTCGGAAAAGTCCATCGCCGCTACTGCCAGCGACCTCGAGCGCCTCACTTCGCTCTTGCTCGACGCTCTCCATGCCAGCGGCTACCTGAAGCCGCGCTCCGCTGCCCCCACCGAGGAAAAAATTCGTCGCCTCGTCCGCCGCCTTCACCTCTCCGCCGCCGACGCCGAACTCTGCCTCGGCATGCTCCGCCAAATCCTCTGGAAACTTCGTTCCGGCCCAGGCTCACACTAAACTCGCCGCCACAAAGTTCGTCCTCTACGCACCTTCTTAGCCTATTCACTCTTTGTGTCCCTTTTTGCACAGTTTCCAGACACGCTGCGCGGGAAAATGGTATTGTTATACTTGCCTCGTACGCTCAGCAAACCGGGCACGCGCAAATTCAACCACGCTGATCGCCGGAGATGACATGGAACTAAGCGCCACGCAACAAGCCCGCCCTTGGGACCGGCCTTTTTGGAAACCGGTCCACGGCAAAGAAGGTGTCTTCACCTATCTCGTGCTGATCCACGTTCTTGCAGTCATTGGTTTGATTCTTTTCCCTTTGCCCAGCCTCAAGGTCGTTGGCCTGATGGTTCTCTTCGTGGCCTTTGGCGGCCTCGGCACCACGGTTTGCTATCACCGCCTGCTCGCCCACAAGACGCTCAAGACCAACCGATTCATCGAACAATTCTTGATCTTCTGGGCCATTTTCAACGGCTCCGGTCATCCCGCGAGCTGGGTCGCTTATCATCGCCTGCATCATTCCGTGACCGACACGCCCGAGGATATCTCCAGTCCTAAACAGGGTGGCTTCTGGTGGGCGCATCTTCGCTGGCTCTATCAGACACAGCCCGCGGACAAGCAGCGTTGGGCTCCTGAACTCACCGGCGGCATCTACAAGATTTGGGGATGGGCGGAAACGCCCGTTATTCTTCTTTCGATCTTCATCGGATTGATTCTCGGTTTCGGCTGGATGGGTTTCTTCTGGATGGGCGCCCTTCGGCTGGTTTATTCGCTGCACATGCAGTGCTTCGTGAACAGCCTGACGCACCTCGATCCCGCCCCCGAAGGCGACTCCAGCAAGAACGTGTGGTGGCTCGGCCCGTTCCAATTGACCGCCTGGGGCGAGAACTGGCACAGAAACCATCACTCGCACGCGGGGTCCGCGCGTCTCGGCCTCCGGTGGTATCAGACTGACATCGGCTGGTATTTCATCTGGATGCTCGAGGCCGTCGGCCTCGCCCACTCCGTCAAGCGCCCCCGCGCTTCCTAGCCGCTGCGCGCCGCGCAGCCACACGCGCGCTACACTACAATCTGCAAGGCCGGCCTTTGGATTGGCCGCGTGAATCGCATGTACGCGCAGAAACTTAAAGTGAATGTCGTGATTCGAGGCCAAAGCCGCGCCTGCCCGCTCGAATGGCTCGATCAATTCTGCATGCGCAACTTCACCAATTCCGCTGACTTCGATGACACTCTTCCTGTCGCTGAGGGCCAGGTCGAAGCCAGCTTCCGCCTCACTCCCGAACGTTTCGCCGAAGGCCTCGGCGCGTGGCTCACCCAGCGCGGGAAAGGCAAAGGCCAGCCCGTCCTCGTGCAGGTCACTCGCGAATAATCTACTGCAATTTCTCGCTGAAAGGTTCGTCCGCGGGAGGGAGATGGCTCTAAGCTGCGGAATCTTTCTTCTCGCCGCGCAGGGCGGCACGAATTTGTGGCAGAGCGGCCAGCGTCGCCGCTTCGCCCGCCGCGATCATATCCGGCGTCTTGCTGAAATCGTCCCACACGAATGGTTTCACGTCCGGCTCGATGATGATGTCCGCCTGGGTGCGCCAGGCGAGATCGGAATGACGCTGAATGATGTTGAATGCACGGCTGAGAACATCGGTGAAGGTGCGCGGCTCCTCGACGTTGGCGGATTCGAGATAGACGGCAATGATGATGTCCGCGCCCAGGAGCAATGCGCCCTCGATAGGCACCGGCGCGGTCAGGAATCCATCCACCAGCGTCCGCTCCTCATATTGGATGGGCAGGAACAGACCGGGGTACGCGCAGGAAGCGCGAAGCGGCGGCGCAATTGCGCCGTGTGAGTAATAGACGGACACGCCCGCGTTGATGTCCGTGGTGGCGATCGCCAGCGGCGTTTGCAATTCTTCGAAGGTTTTCACCGGCGTGAAGCGCGCGAGATATTTTTCCAGGCGCTGGTTGGTGGCCAGGCCCAGCCAGGAAGGCGTCCAGCGCCCGAAATCGGCGAAGCTGGTGCTCGCGCCGACCTTTTCCATTTCCTCCAGCGAGGCTCCCGCACAGAAACCCACGCCGATGATCGCGCCGACACTCGTCCCCGCAACGCAATCGATGGGAATTCCGGCTTCGCGCAAGACGCGCAGCACGCCGATGTGCGCAATGCCACGAGCGAAACCGCCGGCAAGGGCCAGGCCGACACGAAGTCGTTCCGCAGGCTCGCCCTGGTCGCCGTAGGCAAACGAACGGAACTTGTCCTTGGCCGTCCGCAGCCAGCCGAGGGCGTTCGAAACGATTCGTTCCGCCATTCTTCTTCCATTTTAGAGTGTTGGAGGCCGGGCGTCAGCATGTTTGACCAGCGCATGCTGGTTTTGTAACCTGTCCTTCCGTTCGAATCCCGTAAAAAGGCGTGCCATGAAACGTCGCATCGAAAAAGCAGTGGTGCTGGGCGCAGGAACAATGGGCTCGCGAATCGCGGCGCACTTCGCAAACGCAGGACTGCCGTGCATTTTGCTGGATATCGTGCCGCCAAACCTGCCCGCCAATGCGACTGCGGCGGACCGCGACAAAATTGTGCGCGCAGGGCTCGACGCAGCGAAAAAGTCGAAGCCGGCGGCCTTTTTTAAAGCGGCGCTGGCGGAAAAAATCACCATTGGAAACTTTGAGGATGATTTGGCGCGTTGCGCCGAGGCCGATTGGATCATCGAGGTTGTCGCGGAGGATCTGGAAATCAAGAGGAAATTGCTGGCGCGCGTGGCGCAATTTCGCAAGCCCGGCGCGATCGTCACGACAAACACGTCGGGCCTGCCCGTGCGCTTGATCGCCGAGGGCATGAACGAAGAGTTTCAGCAGCATTGGGCGGGAACGCACTTCTTCAATCCGCCCAGGTATTTGAAGCTGGTGGAAGTGATCCCCGGGCCGAAAACTTCGAGCGACGTGATTGAAACGCTCAGTGAATTTTGCGACCGAAGATTGGGAAAAGGCGTGGTGGTGGCGAAAGACACGCCGAATTTCATCGCCAACCGCATCGGGACTTTTTCGATGCTGAATGCGCTGCGACTGATGAGCACCCTGGGCATGACCGTGGAAGAAGTGGACGCGTGCACGGGTCCGGCGGTGGGCTGGCCGAAGTCGGCGACGTTTCGAACGGCGGACATCGTTGGTCTGGATGTGCTGGTCCACGTGGTGAAGAACATTTACGAGACGGCGCCGGACGACGAGTCGCGCGAAATGTACCGGGTGCCGGCTTTCGTGGAAGAGATGACCAAGCGCGGCTGGCTCGGCGACAAGACGGGGCAGGGATTTTACAAGAAGGTGAAGGGCGAGGGCGAAAAGGAAATTCTGACGCTCGACGTGAACACCCTGGAGTACCGTGCGCGGCAAAGACCGAAGTTCGGCTCGCTTGAGATGGGCAAAGCCATTGAGGATACGCGCGAACGGCTGCGCGCTCTTGTCGGGCCCGTGCTGGATGGGCAAAAGGGCGACAAGGCACAGCAGTTCTTGTGGGGCGGGCTTTCCGGAATGTGCTTGTACGCGGCGCGGCGCGTGCCGGAAATATCCGACAGCATCGTGGATGTGGATCGCGCCATGCGCTGGGGTTTTGGCTGGGAACTCGGGCCCTTCGAGCTGATGGATGCCATTGGGGTGAAGGCATTTGCCGGACAGGTGCAGAAGGAAGGGCGCGCGCTGCCGGCGGTCATTGAGAAAGTGCTGGCGAGCGGCAGAAACGGATTTTACGAATCGGAAAAAGGCACGACGACGGTTTTCGATGTCGCGAGCGGCGGCGCGAAGAAAGTTGAAGAGCCGAAGGGCGTCATCATTCTCAAGTCGTTGAAGGATGCGGGGCGCGAAGTGGAGCGCAATTCCGGCGCGAGCCTGATTGATCTGGGCGACGGCGTGGTGTGCTGCGAGTTTCACGCCAAGATGAATGCCATTGGCGCGGACCTGATCGCCATGATGCATAAGGGCTTGAAGAGGTTGGAGACGGATTTCGATGCCATGGTGATCGCCAACCAGGCCGCCAATTTTTCCGTCGGCGCAAACGTGATGCTCGTTCTGGTGGCGGCTCAGGAGCAGGAATGGGATGAGCTGCACATGGCCGTGAAACAATTCCAGAACATCAACCTCGCGATCAAGTACGCGCCGAAACCAGTGGTGGCCGCGCCGCAGGGAATGGCGCTGGGCGGGGGCTGCGAAGTGAGCCTGCACGCGGCGAGGACTCAAGCAGCGGCGGAAGCGTACCTCGGTTTGGTGGAAACGGGCATCGGTTTGATTCCAGGCGGAGGCGGAACGAAAGAGATGCTCATCCGCGCGAATGAACGCGCGGCGGGTGGCGAAGACCTGGATTTGTTCCACGCGCTGAAGCCGGTCTTTGAAGCGATCGCCATGGCCAAAGTTGGCACGAGCGCCGAGGAATGCCGCGATCTGGGATATTTGCGGCGCGAAGACGGAGTGTCCATGAACCGCGACCGGTTAGTCGCCGATGCCAAGGAAGTAGCGCTCGCCCTGGTCCGCAGCGGATACAAGCCCCTCGCTGCAAGCTGGCAGGAAGGCGCGCAGACGACCCAGATCAAAGTGCTCGGCGAACAATTCCTTGCCGGTGCGAAGCTCGCCATCCACATGATGATGCGCGGCGGATATGCCTCGGAGTACGAAGCCCATGTCGGCCGCAAGCTCGCGAACATTCTCGCCGGCGGCGCGCTCACTGTGCCGCAGTTGGTTAGCGAACAGTATGTTCTCGATCTCGAGCGCGAGGCCTTCGTCTCCCTCTGTGGCGAAAAGAAAACACAGGAGCGCATCGCGCATACACTGAAGACCGGCAAACCGCTGCGGAATTAGCGTTGCGTTTTCAGGGATTATGCGGGGGGCACAGAAAAGTGCTCGTGCACGATGCGGAATTTGCCTTGCGAATCCCGCTGAAAGACGTGGGTGGCGCGGACGAGATCGAGTTTTTCTGCCACGCGCTTGCCGCCGCCGACATCCCGGCCGGTGGCCTGGAATTGAAAAGTGTAGCTCGCGACGCCCGCGTCCGGCCCAATGAGCACGACATCGATCGGGCCAAGCTTCAGCTCCATACGCGTGTCTGCCTTGAAATACTCTCTCGAACGGCGCATGGCGCCTAAACGGCCAGGTTCGGATCGGCCCATGGAAATCTGGAAGATCGTGCTCCCCGGTGCGTAGTAGGAATTGAGCTGGTCTTCCGATTTCGCCAGAAACGTTGACCAGAAGAGCTCAACCGCTTTGCGTACGTCTTCGTTTGTCAGCTTTTCCAGAATAACTCCTCGTGAACCGCGTGGATGTGCGATCCATCCGCGTTCTCGACCGTATTGTATGGCTTCCCGCGAACGTTGGCCCGTGAATGTGATTGGAATGTTACCCATGCTGCGAGGAGCGCCCCACGGGCCGAAACCCATACCGACCTCCTTCTCATTCGTATAGAAACGTATTGATCATACGGTTCGTAATGCTGTATTCTGCGGATTCGCAGGAGGCGTACCGTGCAGAAGCTGCTTGCGCCGCGCGAGGCGGCGAATGTCTTGGGCATTAGCTATCCCACCTTGAAGCAGTGGATCTACCACGGAAAAATTAAATCCGTGAAGACGCCCGGCGGCCACCACCGCGTGCCCGAGAGCGAGATCGATCGGCTGATTCCTAGGAAGCTGGAACGCGGGGACATTGAAACGCGGCGGGGAAATTTTCGCAAGATCAGCGGGCGAAACCAGCTCATCGGTCGCGTGGTGTCGCTCAAGTTCAGCGGGCTGCTGGCGCAGGTGACGCTGGCGATCGGCGAGCAGCACATTACGTCGATCATTACGGCGGACGCGGCGAAAGAGCTGCGCTTGAAGCCGGGCGAAAGGGCGGCGGCGTTGGTCAAGTCAACGGAAGTGATGATTCTCAGAGTGTGACAAGACTATGACTGGTGACTCGTGACTCGTGGGAAAATAAATTGGCGCAAGTGGTTTCGCTTGTTCCTGCTCATCTTTTCTTTTCTGCTTCCCCAGTGCGAGGTGCGCGCGCAAGCCCGGGAGATCCGTATCGCAGCGGCGGCGGACTTGAAGTTTGCGATGGGAGAATTGTCAGCGCAGTTTGAAAGGCAGGCGGGAACGAAAGTGAACGTGACGTACGGATCGAGCGGGAATTTTTTCTCGCAGATGCGGAATGGGGCGCCTTTTGACCTGTTCTTTTCCGCCGACATTGAATATCCGCAAAAGCTGGAGGCCGCGGGCCTCGCGGAGCCGGGAACGCTCTACGAATACGCCGTGGGGCGAATCGTGATTTGGATGCCCCCGGATTCGAACGTGGATGTCGCGAAACAGGGATGGAATGCGTTGCTGGATGCGCGGGTAAAAAAGATCGCCATCGCGAATCCGGAGCATGCGCCTTACGGGCGCGCGGCGGTGGCGGCGCTGCAAGAGGCGGGAATCTATGAATCCGTAAAGGCCAAGTTGGTGTACGGCGAAAATATTTCGCAGGCGGCGCAATTCGTGCAGTCGGGAAATGCCCAGGCGGGCATTATCGCGATGTCGCTTGCTTTGGCGCCGGCGATGCGGGATGGCAGGCGATGGGAAATTCCCGCGCAAATGCACCCCGCGATCGTGCAGGGAGCGATCATTCTGAAAAATGCGATCAACAAAGAGGCGGCGCAGGCGTTTCTGGAATTCGTGAAGAGCGAGGCAGGCCGGAAGATTTTGGAAAAGTATGGTTTCACCGGGTCCGGTCCGGCTGGCGCTTCCCGTTAACAAACATGGACGCTCTCTTCCTTTCATTCCGTCTGGCGCTTTGTGTTTCGGCCATCCTGCTGGTAATCGGAATGCCGGTAGCGTACTGGCTGGCGTTTTCGAGCTGGCGCGGAAAATTCTTGCTGGAATCCATCGTTGCATTGCCTTTGGTCTTGCCGCCAACAGTTCTTGGATTTTACGCGCTGGTGGCCATGGGGCCGCGCGGGCCCCTGGGAAAATTGTGGATCGCGCTCTTCGGCCACGGGCTGGCGTTCACGTTTGCCGGATTGGTTCTGGCCTCGGTGCTGTACAGTTTTCCTTTTGCGGTGCAGCCGTTGATTGCTTCGTTTGAAGGCGTCGATCGAAAACTCCTGGATGCGTCCGCCGTGCTGGGTGCGGGACGTTTACGCACGTTTCGGCGTGTGATCCTGCCGCTGGCGTTGCCGGGAGTGGTAACGGCATTAGTTCTGAGCTTCGCGCATACGCTGGGGGAATTTGGCGTCGTGCTGATGGTGGGCGGGAATTTGGCGGGCGTCACGCGAACCGTTTCGATCGACATTTATGATCACGTGCAGTCGCTGGAGTACGGCCAGGCGAATCACATGGCCCTGGTGTTGCTCCTGATTTCGTTTGCCGTATTGTCCGTCGTGTCGGCGGTGAATCGCCGCGTGTGGATGCCATGGGCGGCGAAGTAAAGCCTGCCATGCTCGCCGCGCGAATCCGCAAAGAGCGGCGCAACGCCGGCCCTTCCTCCTTTGTCCTGGATGTTTCCATCGAGGTTTCTCCCGGCATCACCATTCTGTTTGGACCTTCCGGTGCCGGCAAATCCACGCTGCTCGATTGTCTTGCGGGGCTGGCGCAGCCAGATGCCGGACGGATCGCAGTCGGTGGCGATCTTTTGTTCGATTCTTCCGGCGCAATCGATATCCCGGCGCGGAAGCGGCGCATCGCTTACGTTTTTCAGACGCTCGCCTTGTTTCCGCACCTGAGCGTTGAGGAAAATGTGCAATATGGATTGAGCGACTTGCGCGAGGAAAACAGACGCGGGCGCGTTGAAGAGATTCTCGCAACGTTTCGCGTGGAGAACTTGCGGAAGCAGAAGCCGGGCGAGATTTCCGGCGGCGAGAGGCAGAGGATCGCGCTGGCGAGATCGCTCGTGACCGAGCCGCGCGTGTTGTTGCTCGATGAGCCGTTAACCGGATTGGACGCGGAATTGAAAGCGGCGATCGTGGACGATTTGCGCGCTTGGAATGCGGCGAAGCGGATTCCGATTCTGTACGTGACGCACAGCCGCGAGGAAGTGGATGCCTTGGGCGAGCGCGTGATCGCCGTCGAAAATGGCCTGGTTGTAAGCTGCGGGTCGCCCATGGACGTGCTGGATGCGCCGCGCCGGAAACGGCTGGCGCAGGCTTCGGGATTCGAAAATTTGCTCGGCGGCGACGTGCTCGAACTGCGCGAGGCGGATGGCGTGATGCGGGTGCGGCTGGAGGAGAGCGCCTGTGAGATCGAGGTGCCGCTGGGTTATGCCGCGGCGGGAGATCGAGTGAACGTGGCCATTCGCGCCGGTGATATTTTGCTGGCCACGGAAAGACCGCACGGATTGAGCGCGCGAAACTTGATCGAAGGGCTAATCATTTCACTGGAACCGCGTGGCACGATGGTGATGGCGCGCGTCGAATGCGGCGTGGTATTCCTCGCGCACGTCACGCCCGGAGCGGTTCGGACGTTGGAATTAACGGCAGGGCGCAAAGTCTGGCTCGTGCTGAAGACCCACTCCTGCCATCTGGTCGAATAGAAGATTAAGTGTAGAAATCAAAGACGGAATACTGAAGGCCAAGAACTCCGAGACTAGAACCTCAAACTGAAAACTTCTTCAAGGCTTCAGTTTCGTGGGAGCAGATGTGGCGGCTTTGGTTCTAATGGGAACGGAGAATTTAATTTCGCTGGCTTCAAGCGCGTTATTCTTCGATGTGGCGTGGATGACGACGAGATAGCCGACGGCAAGATCGGCAGCCTTGGCCGGTTTGTCTTCATTGTTGGACCGCACCAGGTAGACGGTCGAAGCGGCGAGTTTCACTTCCACGGACTTGCCGTCTGCAGTTTTTACTCGTACGGAATCTCCGTTGATTTTTTCGATCATGCCCTTGACGTGAACTTCATTTCCGTGGGCGAAGGCCGTGCCGGTGAAGAGTGCGAGCAGCGAGGCGAGTACGCTCAAGCGAAATTTCATGAAGGTCTCCCGTTGGAATTGGAGGCGGACATTCTCGCGCCTCATTCCCGGTGATGATTCTGTGATTCCGGTTTTGCCTTTGGTGTTGCCCCGTTCAGAAAATCGTTTTCCTCTTGTTCCTCGGCGCGATCCTCAGGTCCTTTGGGATTGTAACGTTCCATTTCGAGGCGTTCCGCCGCGGTGAGATGCGGAAGGTGCCGGATAAAGTGAACCAGCTTCCAGCTGTCCTGTCCGCCGCCATGATTTCCTCCATTGGTGGAGAATGCGGGCATGCCGGTAAAGCGCACGCCGTTTTCGATTATCCAGAAGAGTTCGCCGTCGCTGAGATTTTGCGTTTGCGCAAGTCGCAAGTCGGGAGGCTTGGGGTAAAGGCCATCGCCGATATCGCTATGGCCGCTGCCGTCGTTGGCGTGGCAGATGGCGCAGTGATCGGCGAAATGAAGCCGGGCTTCGCGAAGGTCTTCCGGCGATTCGAGCACCGGATTCTGAGCAAGCCGCGCATTTGAAGGAATCGCGAGATGACGCGCGTTGCGCGCGAGGACGGCTTCCAACCGCGTCGGTGTGGCGCGGGCGCTTAGGCCGTCATGCAGAACGGAAATGACAATACCAAAGGCGACGGCGAGAAGTGCCACACCGATAATGATCAGCAGAGTTCCGCGTTTCATGGGTCTTTCTGTATGTTAAAGGAGGAAACGCACGGCAGCCAGCGCCGACTCAATCAGCGGCCACGGCGACGGCGTCGCAGGGCTTTGTCGCGGCGAGTGTAACCCCGGGGTCTCCTCTGATACGATACCCATGAAATGGCGGCTCCCACGATGAACGAAAGCGCGTTGACGGCAGTTGAAGCGTGCCCGGCAGAAGAGCGAGAGCATCTCCTTGCCGCAATGGCTGGTGCGGAACTGACGTTTGAGCAGGCGCTGAAGCTTGCGATGGCGGAAGGCCCGGCGCTCGATGCGCTGATTGCCGTTGCCGATCAATTGCGGCGGGAGACGGTCGGCGACACGATTACCTACGTCGTGAACCGCAACATCAATTTCACCAACGTGTGTTTCGTGGGGTGCAGTTTTTGCGGGTTTGGACGCGGGCCCGGAGCAGCGGACGCCTATTCGCTCTCTTTCGGCGAAGTCGTGCGCCGGGCCCGCGAGGCCTGGCATCGCGGCGCAACCGAGGTTTGCATTCAGGGCGGACTGCCGAAGGACCTCAACGGATTTTACTACCGGGATCTGCTGCGGGCCATCAAGCGCGCGATTCCGGAAATGCACGTTCATGCCTTCTCGCCGATGGAGATTGATTACGGCGTCACCAAAACCGGCATGGCGCTGCGCGACTATTTGCGGATGATGAAGGACGAAGGGCTGGGGAGCATCCCAGGCACCGCCGCGGAAATTCTGGATGATCGCGTGCGGAAGGAGCTGAGCCCCAACAAGCTGCCGGTGGCGCGCTGGGTGGAGATCATCACCGCGGCGCACGAGCTGGGGATTCCGACGACTTCAACCATGATGTACGGACATGTGGAAGAGCCGGCGGATTGGGTGCGGCACATTCTCTTGCTGCGGTCGATTCAGAAGCGCACCGGCGGGTTCACGGAGTTCGTGCCGTTGGGATTCATCCATGAGAATACGCGCCTGTATCGCCACGGCGGGGCCAGGCCGGGAGCGAAACGCGAAGAGCACTTGCGGGTGCACGCCTTGGCGCGGGTGCTCCTGCACGGAGCGATCAAGAATCTGCAGGTCTCCTGGGTGAAGCTCGGTTTCGAAACGTCTCTCGCGTGTTTGCAGGCGGGCGCCAACGATTTCAGCGGAACGCTGATGGAAGAAAACATTTCCAAGGCCGCCGGAGCGACCTTCGGAGAATATGTTTCGCCGGAAGAATTTCGAGCGAAGATTCGAACGATTGGCCGCGTGCCCGCGGAACGCACCACCACTTACAAGATTCGGCGCCTCTTCGCTCATCCGGAAGATGACCCTCCGGCAATTCCGGCGCGGCTCCCGATGGCCCGCCAGGAAAGCCGCGCGCCATACACCGAGGGCGCCTACTGAGTCATTCTCATGCGTGCACTTCTCCTGCCGGTCAAGGATTTGAAGAATGCGAAGAAAAGGCTGATGAGCGTGCTGACGCCGGAGGAACGCTTTGGGCTGGCGGAAGCGATGCTGGCGGACACGATTCGGGCGGTCCAGGGCGTGCGCGCGGCGGAAAAGATTTTTGTGGTGACGAATTACGCGCCAATCATGGATTTGGCGGAAAAAAATGGATGGGAGGTATTGCGCGAGGAGCGGCAGATTTCCGAAAGCGATTCCGTGGATGCCGCGTCGCGAATCTGTGAGGAAAGAGGCGTCCGAAGTTTGCTGCGCATGCCGCTGGATCTGCCGCTCGTCCAACCCGGAGACATCGATGAGCTGTTGAATGTGGAATGTACATCGCCCGCCTTGGTGATTGTGCCGTCGCGGGATGGAACAGGTACCAACGCGATGTTGCGGACGCCGCCCACTCTGTTTCCCTCGCATTTTGGAAATGGAAGTTTTGCCAAGCATCTGGCCAAAGCCGGGCGCGCCGGGGCGCGAATCGTCGTGCGGCGGAATTCGCGCCTGGAGATGGATGTTGACGACGCAGCCGATTTGCGCGCCCTGCTTGAACACGATCTGAGCGGCACGGAAACGGGCCGGTGGCTTCGCGACAGCGGCGTGGAGGCAAAGTTCCGCACAAACCTGGAGGCGCGGGCAAGGTTTGCGGCGGAACGATGACCCGCGGAAACTCGATGAAGCGTAAGAATCGCGCAGGGATCGCGAAGGGGCGCGTTGCGCAAATGATTTTCGCGTGATTTTGCGGGGGGGCTGCGATGAACGAAGTGATTCCGGAAAAGTATTTGGATCTGTTCGAAAAGCAGGCTTTTGGAAACCTTGGCACGCTCATGAAGGACGGAAGCCCGCAGGTGACGCCGGTGTGGGTGGATTACGACGGGAAACTCGTGCGCTTCAATTCCGCGAAGGGCCGCGTGAAAGACAAGAATGTCCGGCGCGATCCCCGCGTTTCCGTTTCACTGCAGGACCCCGCGAATCCTTATCGCTATTTGGAAATCCGCGGCCGCGTCGTGGAAATCACCGAAAAAGGCGCGGACGATCACATCAACAAACTCTCGCAGAAATATCTCGGCAAGCCCGTGTATCCCTATCGCCAGCCTGGCGAGGTCCGCGTCACCTACAAGATCGAACCGCAAAAAATCAGCTCCATGGGATAGCCGCGCGAATCTCTGTCCTGAATGGTCCTCCAGAAACTCTAGAGCCGCGCGGCAACGCGCGCGGCGATGCGGCCACCGGGCGCGCGAAAGACCAGGACAAGACTATCCGTGAGAGGCACTCCCTTGCCTGGAATGGCCAGCTGATAGGCCCACTCGAAACGCTTCGGCAGTTCGGAAGAAAGACTTGTATCGTAAGGAACGATGGGCTCGACGGAAAAACTTTTTTCGGCGACGTTTCCAACCGCGCGCAAATCCACGCCGTGCTTCCAATAGAGCGAGAGCTTCAGCGAACTCATCATTTCGCGGGTCAGATAAATCCGCGTTCCGATTTGCTTGAGTCCGGATGCGCACGGCTGATCGTGGATGACGAAAGAGAGAAGGAGCTCATCGGGGAAATGCGTGACGGTTTCCGGGCCGCGGCGGAAGACGGCGCCCTGGTCGCTGTCAACGCGCTTCAGATCGTCGAAGAATTCCGGAGAATCCAAGCGGCCCGAAACGCGAAAGCAGACGCCGTTCGGAAGCGACCCATCGGTTTTAAGAAAGACGCCGCCGTCATAGTTCCAGACGCTCTTATCACGCTTGGTCTGAGCGAGAGATGCGCCGGACGGGCAAACAAGAAAAATCAGAAGCACGGCGCCGGCGATTCTGTGGCTCCTGGAACGCATGAGTTTGACTCTGCGAAAAATATTTTACTCCTTGCGCGCAGCGGCGAGAAGAAAAGAGAAACCGCCAAATGCGTGAAGCGCTTTGCCTTCTCCTTCGGGCCTGACCGTGCCTTGGCCGGAGCGAATCGCTTGGATCGCGTCGGCGAGCTTGGGAAGCACGTCGGGTTGCGCGACGGGGATATTGTGCGCTCCGAGAACTAATTTCAATTGCCGGGCGAGCGCCGCCAGCCGCTTTACCGAATTGACGTAGGCGTCGAGATTGGTCTCCGGGCGATAGAGCCAGATCGGGGCGGGATAGTACGTGTCGCCCGTGAAAAGAAGTCCGTTGGCGCGATCGAGCAGCGAGATGGCATCCGGCGTGTGGCCCGGCGTGGAGAGAACTTCCAGGGTGCGGCCGCCTAGGTTGACCTTGAAGCCTTCGTGAATAAAGCGCGAAATCTTCCAGGGCTTCGTGGCGTACGTTTTTGGATTAAAAGCTTTTGGCAAATCGCCGCAGAGCTGATCCGGCGCAATTTCCGCCTGGGCATTCTCGCGCGAACCTTTCGCGCTGGCGCGCGTGAAGCTGGTGTCCATGCCGTAGACAAAATTGAATTGCCAGTTGCCGTCGACATGATCGTTGTGGGTATGCGAGTTGAGCACGACGACGAAACGCGACGTCAACTGAGTAGCAACTTTGCGGATGTTGCCGATGCCCATGCCGGTGTCGAAGAGAAGCGCCTGCTTGTTGCCGACAATGAGATAAGAAATGGTTTCTTCCGCCTGATGCGGTTCGTAAATGGCGAAAACGCCGGGCGCCACTTTATAGACTTCGAACCACGGATCGCTCGCAAGGACGCGTTCGAGCGATTTGTATTCCGGGCGCGGGAGCGCGTGGCACCATTCAGGCTTTTCGGTTTGTGGGGGCGATGGAAGAAAAAAACTTAACACAGAGGACACAGAGGCCGGAGCACAGAGAACACATCTATGACACACACGCGGGGGTCAAGTTCTTTTACTCGAAGGAGTTTTTGGGTTTTTGTGCACACTGCGGCGGAGGCGGCGAGAAGCCGTCGTGGAGGGCGAAGTTGAACACGGTCGTTTGGCAT
>Ga0209180_10000097_pt1 | contig 38747 bp, 39 predicted proteins | sample CZO8metaG_3_FD_188355 | JGI IMG/M metagenome (GOLD analysis project Ga0209180, IMG submission 188355) | Vadose zone soil microbial communities from the Eel River Critical Zone Observatory, Northern California, USA - CZOApr15con2H2.8 metaG... | ecosystem: Environmental > Terrestrial > Soil >...
TCCCGTCACTGGCCGCCTTCATCTGAAATCCGCCGTTACCTGCCTCGACCGCAATACGCTTCTCGCGAACCGCGCCTGGTTCGATACCGCTCCTTTCGCTGAATATGAATGTATCGACGTCGATCCCGCCGAGCCTCACGCCGCCAACGCGCTGCCGCTTGGCGGCGCGATCATCTTCCCCGCATCTTTCCCGCGCACACGCGCTCGCATCGAAGCGCATGGCTTCCACGTCACTTCCCTCGACATCTCCGAACTCCAAAAAGCAGAATCCGGCCTCACTTGCTCCAGTCTTCTTTTCGAAACTCCAATTTCAGCCGGCTCTTGAGGCAGCACAGAGTGTATTGGGGAAAATCTGTAGGAAGGTCAGGTAGCCCACTCTAGACACTTCCGCCACCCTTTTACAAACTTTCCCTTCACTTTCATTCCCGCGCGTGCTATCCTTTGCCTCGTAATGTTGTCTACCACGGCCAAGCGAATTACGTCCAAGTCGTCCATGTCGATTACCTCGACTACGACTAAGAAGACTATTTCCGCTTCGGGCGCGTGGAGAAACAGCTAGCAAGCTAAGAAAAGTTTCTAACCCACCGCCAGAAGCGAACCTGGCGGTGGGTTTCCTCTTTTAAGCCCCTTCCAGAGACGCTCAAGCGGATAAAACAGAACCAGGAGCGCAGGCCATGAGTCCCGAAAACGTACAGGAAGAATCGGCACCGGAGCGAAGCCCCGCCGCGTTTCGCGTCCGCTCTGCCCGGACCGGACCAGCACGCCCATTTGACCACTTCCCCGCTACAGTCGACAAACACGCGGCATCCGCTCCACCTGCTAACCGTGTCGTCGCCTTCAAGTTTGGCGGCAGCTCCCTTCTCGGCGCGGAGCGCATGCTCCACGCCGCCGGTCTTGCACGCCGCGCAGCACGCTCATCGAGCGTTGCCGTGGTCGTTTCCGCCATGAAGGGCGTCACCGATCATCTGCTCTCCATCGCCTGCGCCCTTTCCGATGGCAAGCTCACTCGTGCGCGCCAGGAAGCCGAAGTCGTTCTGAATCTCCATCTTGACGTCCTGCACGATCTGCACCTGGGAGAGGACCATGACCTTCGCGTTCGCCGCGAGCTGCAACTCCTCGGCCGCGATCTTCTTCATGAAGTTCCCGTTCAACGCTTCGTTGCCGCCAGCGCCGAACTTTTCGACCGGCTCGCCTCTTTTGGCGAACGCTTCAGCGCCCGCTTGTTCGCCGCTGCGCTCGAAAAACTGGGAATCGCCGCCGTCCCCGTCGCCTCTTCGGAGTTCGTCCTCACCTGCGACACGTTCCGCGACGCGCAGCCTCACCTCGAGCAAACCGAACAGCGCGGCCGCGAAATTCTTCTCCCGCTTCTCCACGAAGGCATTGTGCCCGTCGTCACTGGATTCATCGGCTCCACGCCCGACGGCCGTATCACCACGCTCGGCCGCAACAGCTCGGACTTTTCCGGCGCCATCATTGCCCACGTCATTGACGCCGACGAACTCGTCATTTGGACCGACGTCGACGGCATTTACACCGCGAATCCCAGCGAATCCGGAGAAGCGCGCCTTCTCCACGAGCTAAGCTACGACGAAGCCCATGCTCTCGCGGCCAGCGGCGCGAAAGTTTTGCATGCTAAAGTGCTTCCTCTCGCCGCAGAAACCGAAATGGTCATTTGGATCCGCAACACGTTTAATCCGCAAGCCCGTGGCACACGCATCGGGCCCGATCATGGCATTCCAAGGCCTTCCCAAGTGCGTGGCGCGGTATGACCTCACAATCTCTCAAGCGAGGTGACACCAACATGCAGTCGAATCAGCCAGCGCAGGCGTCTGCGGCACGAGTGGAAAGCGCCTCCGCAAAGGGTCCTCAGAAAAAGTGGCGCGCCGGTGTCTTGGGCGCCACGGGCATCGTCGGCCAGCGCCTCGTGAATCTGTTGGCCGATCATCCTTGGTTTGCCCTTACCGAAGTCGCCGCCTCCGAGCGTTCTTCCGGTAGGACCTACGCCGAAGCGGTCCAGTGGCATCTCGAAGCGCCGATCCCCGATGCCGCCCGCGCTCTCGTCGTCAAGGGACTCGAAACCGATCTCGATTGCGACTTCGTTTTCTCCGCGCTCGATTCTTCGGTCGCCGGCTCCGCCGAAGAAGATTTTGCCCGAGCCGGCTATCCCGTCGTCAGCAACACGCGGAATCACCGCATGGATCCCGACGTTCCGCTGCTCATTCCCGAAGTCAACGCCGCGCATCTCGACGCCATTCCTCTGCAGCAGAAAAATCGCGGTTACGACACCGGTTTCATCGTCACCAATCCGAACTGTTCCACTGCCGGTCTTGTTCTGGTATTAAAACCTCTCGCCGACGCGTTCGGCCTCGAGAAAATCTTTGTCGTTACTCTTCAGGCCATCTCCGGCGCCGGTTATCCCGGCGTCGCCTCGATGGACATCCAGGGCAACGTCGTTCCCTTCATCAGCGGCGAAGAAGAAAAAATGGAGGCCGAACCGCAGAAGCTCCTCGGCAAGTGGGATGGCTCGCGCTTCGTGGACGCCGGCCTCGGCCTCAGCGCCCACTGCAATCGCGTGCCGGTCGTTGACGGCCATCTCGAATGCGTTTCCGTCGGCCTGAAAAAAATCGCTTCTCTCGACGAAGTTCGCGAAGCCCTGCGCAATTTCGAAGTTGATGCCGAGCTCGCCTCGCTCCCCAGCGCCGTGCGCCATCCGGTCGTTGTCCTCGACGAGGAGAATCGCCCGCAGCCTCGCCGCGACGTCAACGCCGGAAATGGCATGGCCGCCGTCGTCGGTCGCGTCCGCGAATGTCCCTTGCTCGACGTAAAGCTCGCGCTGCTCTCGCACAATCTCGTGCGTGGCGCCGCTGGAGCCGCTCTTCTCAACGCCGAGCTCCTCGCCGCCCGCGGCTTCCTCAAAGACCGCAACCTGGCGAATCGATCCGCGGATGAAGCCCTGGCCCGCAGGTAGCGCAACAATTGCTTCGATGCGCGCTTGCCGGTATGATGATTTCCCGCCAAAGGTGCGCGACCGAGGGAGGGTGCCATGCCTCATTACGAATATCTATGCGCGGCCTGCCGCAAAAAGTTCTCCGTCAATCTAACCGTTACGGAACACGATAAGGACAAAGTGAAGTGTCCGAAATGTGGCAGCACGAAAGTGGAACAGCAGTGGGCCGCATTCTACGCCACGACTTCGAAGAAAAGCTGAGCGTCGCGCGGTTTTCGCGCGATGAATCTCTCTTCGCCTGCTGGTCTCGGTTTTTGTGGCGCAGCCATTCTCCTGTCCCGAGCGAAGCCGGGGATGGCCGTGCTCTTCTGTCTTGCCTTTGTAGCGGCGGGTTCATCCCGCCATCTTCATTCTGTTGCAGGGGCGCGGCACTGCTGCGCCCCATCTGGGCAGGGTCCACGCCCTCACGCCCCGGTGCGCCCATCAAGCCGTTTGCTTGCGTTTTAACGATTGCGGCCTTGGAGGTCTGGCAATCCACGCGGGCGCGTCGCTTGCGGGAAACGACTCCATGGACGCTTCTTCCACGATGTCCAGCGCCTCTTCCTCTGAAGGCGGCTCGTGCGCGTCCTTCGGCGCCGGTACTCTCTTTTGCGGACTCTGAGGCATTGTAAACCCCCATTCTACTCCCGCGAAGAATCCGGAGCATCTTGCCGCACACAGCGGGGCGAGCCTAGCCACTCCCCCCTGTCTCAGAGGTTATCACGCGCGGAACATGGGCCAGTCGCCCGCCTCGTACACACTCCCGCTCCGCCCTGCTATCCTTGAAGGGCGGCTCACGAGACGTTAGTACGAACCCTGCTTGAAAATCTTACAGAGAAGCTGCAACGCACTCTTAAATTCCTGCGCGTCAGAAAATGACCTTCTGCCCAATTCATCGCTCCTATGACTGACAACCGCAATCCTGAAGCTGCTTGGACCTATCACGAAGCCACCAAGCACTCTTACGCCAGCATTCGCTCCAACCCCCATTTCCTGGACTGGAGCAACCAGCCTCTGCCCTTCAAGATTTATCCGGCGCTCGAGCCCATGCGCTTGCCCAGCGAGTTGCGGCAAACCGGGGTCGCTGCCCTCTCTGCCATCGCCGAGAGCGTCCCCGCCCAGACCAACGCGGCCCCGGACCTGGAGGCGGTGGCCCAACTGCTCTACCTCTCCGCGGGCATTACTCGCAAGAGGAGCCATCCGGGCGGCGAGATTTACTTTCGTGCGGCGGCCTGTACCGGGGCGCTCTACGAGGTCGAGCTTTATCTGGTTTGCGGCGACTTGGCCAACCTCGACGCTGGCGTCTACCACTTCGCCCCCGCCGAGTTCGGCCTGCGCCGGCTGCGCGCCGGAGATTATCGCTGCATGCTGCTCGAAGCCACCGGCGGCGAACCCGCCGTTGCCCACGCCCCACTTACCATCATTTGTACCTGCACCTACTGGCGCAATGCCTGGAAATACCAGGCCCGTACCTACCGTCATTTCGGTTGGGACAACGGCACTCTCCTAGCCAACCTGCTGGCCGTCGCTACCGCCTTGGGACTGCCGGCCAGATTGGTCTGCGGCTTCGTGGACGCCAGCGTCAACCGCCTCCTGGATGTCGATCCCCAGCGTGAAGTGGCCTTCTCCCTCGTGGCCCTCGGACACGCCGCAGCTCTCCCGCCGCCATCCCATGCGGAATCTTCGCCGCTTCGCCTCGAAACCGTCCCGCTCTCTCCACGCGACGTGGATTATCCGTTCATGCGGGAAATGCACGCTGCCTCCTCGCTCGATTCGGCCGAGGAAGCGGACAAGTGGCGCGGCCACACTCCCATGACCGATTCTCCGTCGCCCAACGGACCAATCGTTCAACTTGAGCCCGTTCTGCTCCAGCCGTTATCGGATGCGGAGATGCCGCGCGACACCATCGAGCAGGTCATCCTGCGGCGCGGTTCCACCCGCAAATTTGCCCGCAGCCCGATCACCCTGCCGCAGCTTTCAACCATGCTCGACCGCGCCACGCGCGGCGTGCCGGCGGATTTCCTCGATCCCCCGGGAGCCCAGCTCAATCACCTCTACTTGATCGTCCATGCCGTCGAAGGGCTCCCGCCCGGTGCCTACGTCTTCCATCGCAGCCGTGGCTTGCTCGAATGTCTGAAGCAGGGAAATTTCCGCGCCGCTGCCGGTTACCTCGGATTGGAGCAGGAGTTGCCCGCGGACGCCGCCGTGGACATCTTTTTTCTTGCGGACCTGCGGCCCATTTTCGAGCGCTTCGGCAATCGCGGATATCGCGCCGTGCAACTCGAAGCGGGCATTCTTGGCGGCAAACTATATCTGGCTGCCTACGCCCAGCGGCTGGGCGCCACCGGCCTCACCTTCTTCGACGACGACGTGACCCGCTTCTTCTCTCCCCACGCCGAAGGCAAAAGCGCCATCTTCCTCGTCGCCGTCGGCCACAGCGCCAAACACAAACCCCGGTGAGCACTGGTTTTGGAATTACGAGCGCGCCGGCCAGCGCGACGCATGCCTAACCCGTCATTTGCGTCGTTTGCATCCCGGATGGTCTTACGGGACCGAACGCAGCAGGCCGATTTTTGCTGTCCCTTTCACTCCTGCGCGTTCTTTGCGTCCCGGAAGCTCTTACGGGACGAAAGGGTCGGCCTGCGGATGTGAGGAATCTCTCCTCATCTTGTAACGGCGGCCATGAAGCCAAATGTAAGCCATAACTGATGTTGACTTACATAATCCAAGATGGCATACTTATCTGGAATCTTTGGCTAAGGAGTTCGCATGAAGACCGAAGTCTCCACCGTCACGACGAAAGGCCAGCTGGTCATTCCTTCGAAGCTTCGGCGCAAGTATTCGATCAAAGAGGGAACCCAGGTCGCTTTTCTGGAGCAGGAGAACCGCTTGGTATTGCAGCCTCTTACCGCCGCGTTTATCCGCAGCCTGCGCGGCTCGCTCAGCGGCGAACCGTCCGCCCTCAAGGCTCTGCTCGAAGAGCGCAAACGCGACCGCGAGCTCTGAGGCGCTCTAAAGCGCCTTGAATTCATGACTCGCCCCGGACTATGAAGCGTATCGTGCTTGACGCCAGCGCCCTCATGACCTTCTTCGAAGACCGTCCCGGCGCCGACAAGGTCGAGGATTTGATCCGGCTCGGCGTCGAAGGCAAACGCCAACTGCTGATGTCCGTCGTGAATTGGGGCGAAGTGTATTACTCCACCTGGCGCGCTAAGGGCCCCGGCATCGCGCGGAAAGTCCTGGAAGACATCGCACAACTCCCCCTGGAAATCGTGGACGCCGATCTCGAATTGACTCGCAGCGCCGCGGAATTACGCGCCGAGCACAAACTGCCTTATACCGATTGCTTTGCCGCCGCCCTCGCTGCCCATCGCAAAGCCACGCTCGCCACCAGCGACAAAGACTTCGCCCACGTCGGAAAAACCCTCGATCTCCTCTGGACGACGTAGCCCCGAACTCTCCCAACCCTTCCTACTCCGCTGCCAATCCGGAGTGAAATGCCGTTTTGCCGGCAAGTCTTAGTTCTTGTGGCACAGCCACTCCTGGCTGTGCTCCCGTGATCTCAACCTGGGAATTCAGAGAACTACCTCGCCGGCGGGCCACACGGGCGGGCAGCAGGGACGCATTCCTAACCCGTCATTTGCGTCGTTTGCATCCCGGATGGTCTTACGGGACCGAGCGCAGGAGGCCGATTTTTGCTGTCCCCTTCACTCTTGTGCGCTCTTTTCCATCCCGCAGGATCTTGCGGGATGAACGGTCGTCCTGCGCAGAGAGAAACCTCTCTTCTCTTTGCGGGTGCGTTTTCCTGGCCTGAGCAGGGACGCATACCTAACCCGTCATTCCGGCAGTCCGCCGTCTTCGGAGAGATCGCGCTCATGCAGTGGCTTCTGATCAAGGGCGCTAAGCCTCCAGCGCAGGACGCCGCAGCCTTATCGTCGGCGGCTGGTTAGGCGCACTCGCCACCCAATTCAAGAGTCTGCCCCCGCCAGCCATTTAGGCCCCAAGTTCTTGCCGCCGCGAAAACAGTGCAGATTTCCCTTGACGGCGACCGGGAGATACATTAGTCTGCAGCCTGCCTAGACCAATGTATGCTACACAATTACAACACCTAATGGAGCCAGACAACTATGAATAAGAAAACCACCATTCAAGAGCTGGAAGCGATCCTGAATAGCGAGGAGACTACTCCCGTCAAGATTCTCCCAAACGGGGAAATCCAACCGCTGAACCAATACAGCCTCGCCGAACTAGGATCCAAGAAACCGTTGACCATGCGAGAGAACCTGGGAGGCGAGTACGGCGGAGCGCGCCATGAACGTTGAGCGCATACGCAGAGAATTCGCCGAAGCGCAAAAGTCTTTCGAATACGTCGAGCTCCATCCCACCTGGGACGGTAAGGTTTATGCCAGAGCTGCCCTCCAAACCCCAAGCCAGATGTACGTTGTCTCCATCCGGTTCCCGCAAGCGTACCCCAACGAAATGCCCAGAGTCTCCGTGGATGCCCCCACCATCAACCACGCCCCGCACCGCTACAACAACGGACTCATCTGCTACCTCCACCCGACGATGTGGAATCCTGGCGCTCACGATCTGAAGTTCGTCATCTGGCGCACCGCGAAGTGGTTGAACAAGTTCGAAGTCTGGACCCGCACTGGGACATGGCCAGGAGCACAAATCGCGCATTAGGGTGGGCAAAGTTGAAAATCGATTCGAAAATTGATTTCAAGACATTAGCGATGATGCAACTCCGAAACTCGCCGGGCGAAATCCTGGACCGCGTAGCCAAGGACGGTGAAGTGTTTGTCATCGAGCGAAACGGAGAACCTAAGGCATGCCTAGTCCCGGTGTACTTTCTCCTTCCGGATATTCCCCCCGACCGAATTGCGCGAGAAATGGAAAGACTCGACGAGAAACACGACAAGTATACGCTCACCATCACCGATAAAAATGAACTGCGAATCGGCTTTCTCGAAACTGCCGCAGGCGAAAACATCGTCCTCAGCATAGTTTTGCCGCACGGCTATCCGCAGGCGGCCCCGCGCGTCCACGCCGACCCACTCCCTCCCGACACACCCAACCGGTGGCCCGACAGTTCGCTTTCCATTTTCGGCGACACGATTGTCTGGAATGGAAAACGCCACGATGTTGTTCACGCACTTGGGTTGGCACGGCAGTGGCTCCGCCGCTACGCCGGGTGGCGACGAACCGGACACTGGCCGGAAGGCGAGGAGGCTGCATCATGACTTCGGACCGCACCTTCGAACGAATTGAAGCTCTTTTCGATATTCAGCAGTTTGCTCCTGTTAAGGTCCTCGTGGCGGGTTGCGGTTCCGGCGGAGGCAAAGTCGCCCTGCAACTCGTGTTGTCTGGCATCCGCAATCTTACCTTGGTCGATCACGACACCATCGGGCCGGAGAACGTCATCCGGCACGTTTGCGGAAGGCGTTTTGTTGGAAAAAAGAAGGTCGAAGCCCTCGCCGAAATTTTGTGGGACAGAAATCCCGACGCCAAAATCGACCGCATCGAAGCCGACATCATGACGTTCCCAGACATTGAGAAGCTCATCGCCGCCACCGATATCGTGGTCCTCGCCACCGACAACGAACCCTCCCGCTACAAGGTCAATGAACTGTGCGTGCGCCATGAAATACCGTTCGTCGTCGGACGCGTCTTTACTCGGGGGATCGGCGGTGAAGTGTTCAGCTACCGTCCGCAGTCCGGCGGATGTCTCGCGTGCTTGGAGTCCGTTTTGCAGCGTACCCAATACCGCGAGGGCGTGCGGGAGATCGACTTGGTTTCCGAGGAGGAGAGGGAGAAAGTCTACGGCCTGGAAATACCTGAGATCAAAGATTCTCCTGGTCTGGCGATTGACATCTCTTTCATTGCCTCATTCCATTCTCGCTTCGTTCTGGACGCCATCGCCAGACGTCTTCCCGAACGGCCGAAATATCTGCCGCCCATCGAGGAAAACTACCTCGTCTGGGGAAACCGCCCGGTCCACCCGTTCAACCGACATTTTCAGCTGCAGAGGATTGTGCTCGAGCCGCAAGAAAATTGCGCCGTTTGTTCCATAAGGAGTGCCGCCAATGTTTAGGTCCAAACGCCCCAAGGTCGATATTTCCATGCCCAGGAAGGCCCTCGAAGCTATTTTCGACGAGTGCGATCGCCACGACATCGACGAAACGGGTGGCCGCTTCATCGGCATGTACAAGAAGAAGGGGCGCGACTACGAGATCGATGTCCTCGGCGTCATCGGGCCAGGGCCCAATGCCCGTAGAACCCCGACCAGCTTCTTTCAAGACGGCGAATATCAGGAGAGAGTCTTTCGCGCCGTGGAAAGGGATCACCCCAATCTTGAGCATCTGGGGAACTGGCACACCCACCACGTAAACGGCCTGCAGACGCTCAGCGGCGGCGATCGCGAAACGTACCACGCCACCGTCAATCACCACAACCACAACACCGATTTCTTTTATGCCCTCCTCGTCACGCGGAAGAACCCCCACCGAGACAGAAGATACGAAGTCAAACACTTCATGCTTTTCCGCAGCGACGACACAATCCACGAGATTGACGAATCCCAAATTCACATCCTGGACCAGCCCCGCTCAGGCAATGGCGAAGCCAATTTCAGCACTGCGGGGCTTCCCGAAGAAACACCCGCACCGGATGTTCACCAAGAGCGCGCCCGGGATCAGGCCGTCCTTTCTGAGTTCTATCCGCGCTTCGAACCCGCCTTCTTAGAAAGGCTGGGAGCGTTCTTCTGGAAAGGCCAGATTCATCTGGTCGACCAGTCTTCTGCCGAGGTTCTGGTTATGGAGAACACCGCGAAAGAGGGGCCCACTTATTCGATTACAATTTCACACCCGTGCGAAGCGGCAGCGAGGGTCCTAAGTCACTACCGAGATCGCACGTTTCGATCCGCCAGGCAAGCCGTTTGGCAGCTTCACAAGGATATAGACGAAGAATTGTACCGCCGGGCAAAGGAGTAGAACCATGAACGTCATCACGGTCAACGTTGGGCAAGGCGCACTCTCAATCGTCCGCCAAAACCACGAGGCAATCATCGTCGATTGCCGCATTCCTCCCAGTTCCAACAATACTGTTGCGTTCGTGAAGGAGATGTTCGCCACGGCCCTTAAGCACCACGGCGTCAAAGGCCTCGTCCTCACCGGGTTCGATGAGGACCATACCGATGTCGTCGGGATCGCCCTGGTCCTGCAAAAATATCGCCCGGATTGGGTGATGTACCCCCAGTATTACAAAAATACCGAGGAAGCCAAATCCGTGTTTTGGCTAATTGACCGAGAAGAGAAGGAGCGAAGCAGGTCTCCACATCCATTGAGAAGAATCTCTGTTCGACTCGACCGGCTCTCGAATCGCCGACTCCCCGGGCTCTCCACGAATTTCGACTTTGAGCTGTTGTCCCCGCACCCGGAGGACATGAGCTCGTCCAACAATTGCAGCATCGTCCTCAAAGTCGCAGGGCGCGGCCCAGGCGGATTTTCTTATCTCGTCACGGGAGACACCGAAGTGGAGCGCTGGCAGACCATCGCGCGGCTCTTCGGGAGCGCTTTGAAATCCCATGTTCTCGCGGCCGCGCATCACGGGTCGATCAACGGCGTACATCCCGCAGCGCTGCTCCACATTGATCCTCATACGGTTTTGATTAGTGCCGGCGTCGACAACCAGTACGGGCATCCCGACGCTGCCGCCGTCAGGGCCTACAAGCGTGTGGCTAAATATGTGTACTCCACTAACATGCAGGGAGGTGTTTCCCTGCTGACCAAGCCGGGAGAATCGGAACTGACGACGACCTTGATCGGCGATTGATTTTGTATTTTGTGGAGGATTGTGGATTTTTCAAAGCTCAAACTCGAAGTGTACGACCTTCTCGGACTGACCTTGCCGGGTTTTCTCGCCCTCTGTGAAGGATGGATCTTCTTTCGCGGATGGCATGCGTTTCTTCTTGGAATTGGCCAGATGACCGGCACTGGCTTCACGCTTTTGCTACTTGTGTCCTTTGGCGCCGGGAACGCCGTTCAAGAACTTGGCGATTTGACGATAAAGCGGATTAAGGGAGAACGATACCTGCGAAGCGCGCGGGACCGTTTTTGGGCGAGTGCCGACGCGGACCTTCTGAAAAACGCAATCAAAGCCGACCTCGGCCATCCCATTACTTCGGTGGACACCGCATTTGACTATTGCCTCACGAAAATAAAGGACCGCTTCGCAAAACGAGACATTTTCGTCGCAACTTCGGACCTCTGCCGATCTTTTGTTGTGCTGTCCGTACTGGCGTTGATCCCCGCCTTCCGCATCGCCTTCTACGATCCACATGGTCTCCCGCATCCCAGGGTAGCAGCGGCCGCTTTCGTCGCTGTCCTCCTGGGCATCTTCTTGTTGATGTGGCGACGTATGGTTCGTTTTCGCGATTTGTCAGAGACCACCGTGTTTAGGGTCTATTTGGCGACGGCCAGAGAATCTCAGAATTCCCCCGTCGAACGTCACTCCTAAAGTCTGTCCTTGGCATCTAGACTAGGCGGATGGCCCAAGGATTCGTGTAGTTTGTCGAGGGCGCCGGTCTTGGCGGGCGGCGTTTCGCACCTAGAGTTTTGACTCTTTCTCCACCTTCCCGCCCGACTCCCTTTTCTCAAGATTTTCCATTTTCCCGTCCCGAATCCCCATTCCTGAACTTCAACGTTCAAACTTCTAACCTCCAACGTTTCAACGTCTTACGGCTCCATTCGAATGATACCCAACAAATGAATTGACAGATCGTATACTTCTATGGTATTCTTCCGAGTGTTCGTTAGCCACCATCCTTGTTCCCGCCCGGCTTCTCTGCCTCTGCGTAACCTCAGCGTGCGGCGCCTGCCCCGACCCGGTCGGGGCGTCCCTCCTCGGTCCCTTTTAACTTTCAACTTTGGACTGTTAACTTCCTCTAAGCCCTTTATAATCCGCACTTCCAAGACCCCCCTCCCGCAACCCCTTTATAATCCGCACTTACGAGCACCCCTCGGATCTGCGGGAAACAAAGGACTTATAAACCCTTTAGAATCCGCACTTACAGGAAATTCTCCCGTAACCTCTGTAGAATCCGCACTTACAAAAAGGTGGGGGGTGGGGGTACGGAGTATCCCGGTCCGCTTTTTGGACTTCGGTGAACTCCCGTGGGCTTCCGCCCCCGGAGATGCAGCTACAGACGTTCTTCGTCGATCTCCTTTCCTTGCCACACATCCAAAACCCCCTGGCGTGCTTTGCCGTTCGTTCGGCTGCGTTCCTATTTTTTCTCGCCACTCGCCACTCACCACTATCTCTCTTTTCTTTTCACACGTGCTTGCTCGGCCCCTCTGCCGCGCTTGCGATGGGCATACTGCTCGTGTACGCTGAATTTATGTTGGAGGAAAAAGATTTTCAGCGCAAAGCTGACGCGGCCTTCGATAATCTCAAGAAGCGCCTGCTCGCTCTCGGCGATGAACACGGCTTCGACGTCGAAGGCGAGGCTGGAAAACTCGAAGTCGTCTTCGAGGAACCCGAGGAAGCCAAATTCGTGATCTCGCCCAACACGCCCGTCCGCGAAATCTGGATCTCCGCGCTTTCCACCAGCTTCAAGCTCGGCTGGAACGACTCGCGCAACGCCTTCGTCCTCGAAAAGACCGGCGAGGACCTCTACGCCGTCATGAGTCGCGTCATCTCCCAGCAACTCGGCGCTCAGGTGACCCTGTGAAATCCGCAATCGCCTGTATCCTTATCGCCGTTCTCGCGTTTTGCGCCGCCCTGTCGCCCGCCGCAAATTCGCAGGTTCCTTCCGGCCGCGATGTCGTGAAGCCCGAAACCTACGTTTCTCTCGATCCCGCCGGCCGCGGCAGCTCGTTTCTGATTGCCGCGGTCATGAAAATCCGTCCGGGCTTCCACATCAACGCCCGTGAAAAATCGGAAGACTATCTCATCGCCACCGACCTCAAAGCCGAACTTCCCGCCGGCTTCAGCGGCGGCGAAGTCGTCTATCCCAAGGGCAAGCTCGAAAAATTCGCGTTTTCCAAAACCCCGCTGAACGTCTACCAGGACACGGTGACGCTTCGCATGCCCGTCACCGCGCTCGCCAACGCGCCGCTCGGCGCGCAGCACATCCCCTTGAAACTCCGCTACCAGGCCTGCAGCACCGAACTCTGCCTGCCCCCCGTCACCCTCACTCTTGATGTCGCCATTAACGTCGCCGCCGCAGCCTCCGCCTCCAAACCCGCCCACCCCGAAATCTTTGCGAAATAATAGGCCGGCCATGCCGCGACAACGCACTTCAAAATCAATTCAATATTTGGATTCGCCGGATGGAATTTGGATTTATGCTTTGCCAAAACCAGACACCGCGTCGCGCAAGCGGCGGACGACGCGCTGCTGCCCGAGAACGGCCATGGTGTCGAAGAGTGGGGGCGCGACGGCCTGGCCGACAATCGCGACGCGCGTCGCGTTGATCAGCAGGCCGGCCTTGACGCCGGCGGCTTCCGCGACCGCGCGCGTGGCATGGTCGCAGGCATCGTGGTTCCACTCGGTGAGTTTTTCGAGCGCGCCGGCAAGTTTCGCGAGCAGTTCCGGGACTTTCGGATCTTTCCAGAATTTTTCTTTTGCCGCCTGGTCGCGCGTGAATTCATCGCTGAAAAACGCGCGCGACCACGTCGAAAAATCCGGAAGCAGGCGAATCCGCGGACGCAGCAAATCCACCGTTTTTGAAAACCATGCGTGATCCCGTCCATCCGGGCCTGGGGCCGCGCCCGCGGCCCATTCCGCTTTCCACAAGCCGCTGCGCTTCAATTCATTTTCGACTTCGGGCAGCAGCTCCTCGATCGGAAGTTTTTGCAGATACTGTGTGTTGAACCACTCCAGTTTCGGGCGGTCGAAGACAGCATTCGTGCGGCTCACGCCGTCGAGAGAAAATTTTTCAATCAAGTCCTTTGTGCGAATGAATTCTTCGTCGCCACCGGCGGACCAGCCGAGCAGGGCGAGAAAATTGCGGAAAGCCTCCGGCAGAAAACCCTCCGCGCGGTACATGTTCACGTCCGTTGCGCCGTGACGTTTCGAAAGACGCGATTTGTCCGCGCCGAGAATCAGCGGCACGTGAGCAAACACCGGTGGTTGCGCGCCGAGCGCGTGGTACAGCAACACCTGCTTGGGAGTGTTTGAAATGTGGTCGGCGCCGCGAATCACGTGGCTGATGCGCATGTCGATGTCATCGACGACGACTCCCAACTGGTACATGGACTGGCCGAATTCTTCGTCACCTTTGCCGGAACGCAGGAGCACGAAGTCCTCGATTTCATCGTTCGAAAACTCGCGCTCGCCAAAAACCGCGTCGAAGAATTTTGTAGCGCCGCCGAGGGGAACCTTGAAACGGATTGCAGGTTTTACGCCGGGATTCGAAGGTTTTCCATCGCGGCAGGAGCAGCGCGTGACGCGGCGTGGCCCGCCACCCTTCGGTTCTTCGTCCTGAGCTGGTTCCGCGTAATCTCCGCCGGCATATTTTTCCGCGGGGCAGTGGCACAAAAATGCCGCGCCGTTGGCCAAACATTTTTTCGCCGCGGCGCGATACAATTCCGTTCTCTGGGACTGGTAAAAGGGCCCCTCGTCCCAATCCACGCCCAGCCATTGCAATCCATCGAGAATTCCCTGCACGAGTTCGGGTTTATTGCGTTCGGCGTCGGTGTCTTCGACGCGGAGAATCATCGTGCCGCCATGGTGACGAGCGAAGAGCCAGTTGAATAGGGCAGTCCGCGCTCCTCCCACATGCAGATAACCGGTTGGGGAGGGAGCAAAGCGCACCCGCACGCCTGCTGCTTTGTGGACTGAATTACTCATCGACTGGTGCGTCTTTTCATTCCAATTCAATCCGTCAGTGTAGCGAAACCGTCTTTAGCCGTCCAATTGACGGTCTGAGTTGTTTTGGCATGCAGTTGTCACTCAGCCGTCAAGTAGGCGCCAGCCCGTTGCGAAAAACTGCAACCTCGCACGCACTGCGGCGCGATACAAAGTCGATGCCGCAAAGACAGCTGCATCTGTCCGAGCGGAACTATCTAAACCGAGAAATGCAAAAAAGGACGAAACCAAACCTGCCAAGAGGCCAGCCGCCTCAACTGCCCGAAAGCCCAAAGACTCAAATCGTAACGGCTCGAAGTAAATCCACAACATCATAAATCCCAGGAGAGGGCGGAATTGCTAGGTAACTTACCGCTGCCCCGGTGCGTATTGTCCAACAATGGAGGTGTCCTCGTGCACGATCACAATGAAGGAATGACATTGCGTCAGGCGGACACGCTCGCGGAAAAGTTGTAATAACTTTCGAATCGAACAACAGAGCCTGACAACCCGCTGCACCGGACCTCTTGGGAGGAAAGGAAATGACAATCAGCACTGTCGGCGAGTCACAACGCACGGCTGCAAGGATCGCAGGACTTGCTTGCCCGATCTCGTTCGTCACCGTGGTCGCGGTGAATTTCGGCATATTCGCCCGCCTGATCGTCCGCGGCAATCCGGCGGAAACCGCTCGGAATATCCTGGCGCACGAAACACTATTCCGTATCGGCGTCGCGGGCGACATGCTTTACTGCGTTGGCGTCGTCGTACTGCTGACAGCGCTCTACGTGATCCTCAAGCCGGTCAGCCAGAACCTTGCTTTGCTCGCGGCATTCGGCAGGTTGGTCCATGGCCTCACGTGGCTCCTGGTGACGCTCAATCTCTTTACCGCTCTGCGACTCTTGAGTGACGCTGATTACTCGCGTGCGTTTGGACCAGAGCAATTGTCGGCCTTGGCGCGCCTGTACCTCAGCGGTTTCGACGCGTACTACGTTGGCTTGCTGTTTTGGGGATTGGGAGTCACAGTTAGCAGCTACTTGTGGTTCAAGTCGAACTACATCCCCAGAGCCCTGGCTGCCTTTGGTGTGATCTCCAGTGCATGGTGCGCCGCCTGCACTTTCGTTTTTTACATCTTCCCCGGCTTCCCCAAAGTAGTGAACCTGTGGTGGTTCGACTCGCCCATGGCTATCTTCGAACTAGCGCTGAGTTTTTGGCTTCTGTTTAAGGGGTTAAGGTCATCTGGGATAGCTGAGCCCAATAAAGCAGGCGGTTGAGCACAGGCGTGAACGTTCAACGATGGAAGGAGCAAAGACAGCGCAACGGAGGAACGTCAATGAAAGCCGCCGTCTATACCAGATACGGACCACCGGACGTTGTTGTCCAAATCAAGGAGGTCGAAAAGCCTGTTCCCAAGGACGGCGAGGTCTTGATAGAAGTTCGCGCGGCTTCCCTCAATCCGCTTGACGGGCACCTCATGCGAGCCCCATTCCTGCTTCGCCTGATGACCGGGTTGCGCAAACCAAAGAACACACGGCTGGGCGCGGATGTGGCGGGCCAGGTTGAAGCCGTCGGCAGGAACGTAACCCAGTTCAAACCAGGCGACGAAGTGTTCGGAGCGTGCCGTGCGGCGTTTGCCGAGTATGCGTGTGCTTCCGAGTCGAGATTGGTCATGAAGCCGGATAACGTGACCTTTGAGCAAGCGGCGTCTGTACCTGTGGCAGGACTCACCGCATTGCAGGGTCTTCGGGACAAAGGAAAGGTTCAGCCGGGGCAGAAGGTCTTGATTAACGGTGCGTCAGGAGGTGTGGGTACGTTCGCTGTGCAGATCGCCAAGTCATTCGGCGCAGATGTGACCGGTGTGTGCAGTACGCGGAATGTGGACATGGTCCGATCAATCGGCGCAGGTCACGTCATTGACTACACGAAAGAGGATTTCACCCAAAGTGGGCAACGTTATGGCCTAATTTTCGACAACGTTAGCAACCATTCGTTCTCAGAGCGCCGGCGCATCTTAAATTCCAATGGCATCTGCGTCTTGGCGGGGATTGGAGGAGCAGGATCGCACGAGGGTCAGTGGGCGCGTTTGGGTGGTTCGCTCAAAGCGCTGGTGGCGTCATGTTTCGTTAGCCAGAAGTTCGTCACGTTTATTGCGAGAATAACCAAAGAGGACCTGACCATCCTGCGCGAGCTCATGGCGACTGGAAAGGTAACGCCGGTCATCGACAAGTGCTACAGGTTGAGTGAAGTCCCTGAGGCCATCCGGTATCTGGAAGAAGGACACGCTCGGGGAAAAGTAGTAATAACTGTGGAATCGAACAACAAAACCTGACAACGCGCTGCACCCGGGGGAAACGGCACTCTCGACAGTTTTCCGTCTTGCTCCTAGCCCGAGTCTGCTCCTCATCCTAATTCCAACTGATTTCGGTAAGTACCCTTTTTCTGCCGCTCATTTCCTGTGCACAGCTTCAGGCTAATTCCTGCGCCCGGCAGCTTCGTTGACTCTGCTTTGTTCGGCTCCTCCCAAGAAATCTTCTGATACTCCATCGAAGATTTATCGTGCCCCTCCGAAAAAGCGTTCCCTCGCTTTGGGAGCAGAAGCCCTCGCTACCGGGAGCATGCTGTCTCTTTGGCCACCAGTACGCTGGTACACTTGCATCTGGAAAAATTCGTAATCCATAATCGCAAGTACTTTATTTTGTGTATCGGCGCGATCTCCCTGCGTCGCCGCACGACTGTCCTCTAGTGCAGGTGGCGAGGTTTGCCGGTGCGTTTCGGACCAAGAAGAAGTATTGTGCCTTGTCACTAGCGAAATGCTGTCCGCGATGCGGGCGGGGAATCGAATGCGGTCTTGATACCGGAAAGCTTTATTTCACTAGCGCTCCTGATCGCCACAATCCTGGTGGCCGGTTTCTTCGCGTATATCTACAACATCAAGCGCCAGACTTACTTGCTGCTGTGGACCGCCGCGTGGACGGTTTTCGGATTTCACTACCTCGGTGCGGCAGTTGCTCAGTGGATGACGCCCAGCCCGATTCAGAGCGCATTGAATCACTGGCTCTTTGCTCTCGCCGGCGTGCTCTTTTTTCTAGGAGCGCAACTTTATTCTCAACGAAAGCCTTGGAAAATTCCCGCTGTGTTTGTTGGCGTCTTACTCGGACTTTGGGCCGCGGCCAATGCCGCGCACACGATCTCCGTTTCGGCGGTCATTCCGTCTTCCTTGCTGTACATCGGGGTTGCAGTGGTGTTCTGGCAGGAGAGCCGGCGGCAAGAGACGCTTGCCGATCGGCTCCTGGGCGTTTCTTTCGCTTCGTGGGGAATCCTCTGGATTTCCCTCCAGGTGCTGAACGCCACGCCGGAACTTCAGGGCGCGGGCATGAGCGTCGTTGGCGCCGCGCCATGCGCGTTCGTGGCCATGCTCATGGTCATGGCGCTTTACGAAGAGGAAAAGCGACGCATCGAACGCAACATGCTGGCGCTTTCGAATCTCAATCTGGCGACCTCCAGCTTTGTCGGCGGCGAGATCCAGCGCATGCTCTCGCAAGCCCTGGATCGCGTTTTGGGCGTGGTTCGGCTTCCGGCCGGCGCGCTCTTTCTGCATCACGGGGATCCGCAGGGCCCGACTTCCGTCGTTGCCGTCGGGCTGAGTGATGATTTTTGCCGCGCGGCTCAGAATGAGGGCCTGGACGATTATCTCGTCGGCCTTGTCGCGCGGCTCGGCGGCTTGCTGGGTTTCCGCGACCTTCGTGACGACTCGCTCTCGGCTCTCGAAAAAGAGCAGTCCATCCGCCGCTTCCGCGAACTGGCGCTCGCGCAAGGACTTCGCAGCGTGGTGGCCATCAGTCTTCAGGCCAAGGAGCAAGCTTTCGGAGTCCTGCTTCTTGGCACGCCGGACAGCCGGCGCTTCACGCCCGCCGAGCTGCGGCTTCTCCTCGCGCTGGGCCACCAGATCGGCATGGCCGTCGAGAACAGCTACCTGATCCAGCAGACTTCGCGGCGCTCCGAAGAGCTCCACGTATTGAATGAAATCGGACGGGCCCTCAGCTCCACGCTGCACAAAGAAGACTTGATGCAGAGAGTGTGGGAGGAGCTCCGGCGGCTCTTCGACGTGGAGAATTTCTATATCGCGGAGCTCGATCCGCTGCGCGACGAAATTCATTTCGATCTGGAGATGATCGACGGCGCGCGGAAGCTCAAGCGCGCGCGCCCCACCGGCAACTACATCACCGAGTACATTATTCGCACGCGCCAGCCCGTGCTCATCCGCGACAATTATGTCGCGGAGGTGAAAAAGCTGGGCGTCGAGCCGCTTCGCACAAAAGGATGCTTTTGCGGCGTTCCGCTGGTTGCTTACGACCACGCCATCGGGGCCATGGCGGTCTTCTCCGACCACGAGGGCACGTTTGACGAAGGCCACCTCGAGCTTCTGCGCGTTCTGGCCAGCGAGGCGAGTATCGCCATTGAAAACGCCCGTCTCTTCAACGAAGAGCGCACCAAAGCCAGGCACCTCTCGCTGCTCAACACCATTTCGCGCAATGCCATCGCCACGCTCAATCCGGACGAGATGCTCGCCAAGATCACCGAGCAGCTGGAAACCGGCCTCACCTACGATCACATCGGCATCGGGGTGATGGACTACGCGACGCGGGAGATCGTGATTCAGGCGGAAGCGGGCAAACGCCGCGGAACCCTGGGCCATCGCATCCCCCTGGGCGCCGGACTGATCGGGCACGTGGCTCGCAACGGCCACATGGCTGTGTATCGTTCCGCCTCTCCCACGGACAGCGCGTGGCTGCCGCTGTTGCCTGATACCATCGCGGCGATCGCGCTGCCGGTTTTCTACGCCGACCAACTGCACGGCATTCTCTACGTGGAATCTTCCACGCCCGCGGAGTTCTCCGAAGAAGAAGTTCTTCTGATGCGCACGCTCGCGGACCTCATCGCCGGCGCGCTGCACAACGCGCTTTCCTTCCAAAAGGCGCAGGAGCAGGCGATCACCGACGGACTCACGGGGGTCAAAACGCATCGTTTTTTCATGGAAGCGCTCTCCGCGGAATGGAAACGATCCACACGCGCGGGACGCGCCTTTGCTCTGGTGCTCATGGACCTGGACCGTTTCAAGTTCGTGAACGATTTCTACGGCCACCTCGAGGGCGACCTCGTGCTGACGCGCGTGGGGCAGATTCTGGAGTCCAATTGCCGCCGCTCGGACGTCGTGGCTCGCTATGGCGGCGATGAGTTCGTCATTCTGATGCCGGAAACCAACATGGAGCACGCCCGGCAGCTCGCCAGCAAGCTTCGCGGCTGGGTAGCCGCCGATCCGCTCTTGCGCGAAAAAAATATCAGCGCCAGCTTCGGCATCGCTTGTTATCCGCTGCACGGCTCATCGCCGCAGGAGCTGATCCAGGTTGCCGACGCCTCGATGTATCTTTCGAAACATCAAGGCGGCAACGCCGTCTCGACCGCCGACCACTTCGATCCCAACGAAGCGAAGAAATGGAAGCGCGACGTCCTCGAAGCTTATCTCGGAGTGACGCTCAAGCGGCTTTTCTCAACCGGACCTGAAGCGTTCGAAGAGATTTACCAGCGCCTGAGGCAGTTCACCGAGTCGCTCGCCGCCACGGAAATGAATGACAGCAAGACTGCGGCAGCGTCCGCGCAAGGGCCGCAGGCTCTGCCGCAGGCCGTGCTGGACACCGTAACTTCGCTCGCCTTTGCCATCGACGCCAAGGATCACTATACCCAGGGCCACTCGCAGAAAGTTTCCGCGTACGCCGCGCTGATTGCCGAGGGCCTGGGGATGAACGATGCGGAAGTCGAGGAGATTCGTCTGGGAGCGGTGCTGCACGACATCGGGAAGGTCGGTATCCCGGAAAATATTCTGAATAAGAGCGGTCCGCTCAATCCCGAGGAGTGGGAGACGATGAAGTCGCACGTGAAGTTTGGCGCGAAAATTCTGGACCCGCTTACGCCGCTGGCGCGAGTCCGCGAAATGGTGCTGCACCACCACGAATTCTTTGACGGCTCGGGCTATCCGGCCGCCCTCAGCGGCGACAAGATTCCCCTCGGCGCGCGCATCATCGCGATCGCCGACGCTTACGACACTATCACCAGCGACCGCACCTACAAGAAGGCCCGCCACGCGAATGAGGCTCTCGCGGAGCTCGAGCGCTGCGCGAATGCGCAGTTTGACGGGGCCATCGTTGAACTCTTTGTCCGCGTCATGCGAGCTTTGCCCAACCCTATCATTGAAGTTGCCGCTACCACCGGCGCGCAGCACAATTCCTGAGTTCTTACGTTCTTCCCTGCTACCAATCGCCGTCGCGTCTCAAAGCAGGGGGTCTTGCCCTCCTCCTCGTTCCTCGTTATCTCTATGCATTCAAAGCGCTTCTAATATTTCTTTAGATTTTACTTGACAAGAGAGGCATCAGTGTGGCATGGTAAGTGACGTAGAAAGGCGCGTCCCGGCTCTGCCGAGGACGCTTTTTTTGTTAGAGCAGGGCCCCAGCCCTGTGGGTCTTCTGCGCCCCAACCGTTTGGTTGAGGCTTTTTGTTTTTGGGGCGACCCGCCTGGGTTCGCCTCCTTCATGTCTTCCAGATGTTGACTCTTGGCTGTTAGCTGTCAGCTTCATTTCCTATTCCCTCCTAAGGACACAAAACCATGAAACACGAAAAAATCGACGCTGTAGAAGTGTGCAAAGAATTGGAAGACGTTCTCGCGCCGCGGCTCAAACTCTCGGTCCTCGACCGCGCGGTCTATTTGCATCTTCTCCGCCACAGCCGCTTCGAGGGCAAGCCCCGGCTGCGCTTTACGATTGTGTGGCTCGCCAACAATATGGGCCTTACGGCCAGACGGGTGCGACAGGCCGTGCGTCGGCTGGTGGATAATAATGTCTTGCGGTTGATCGAACGGAGCAACATCGGTCATTTGGTGCAGGTGCGGTCGCCCGGGGAGGTTCGCGCGCCGCGCGGAAGCCGAACCGGAACCGGCGGCCGCCACAAGCTGCCCGGCAGGGTCAACCTGGACGAGGTGGATTTCCTGCGAACTCCGGTCCTGCGCCAGGCCATCCACGCGCGCGGAGGTGGCGTGTGCTTTTACTGTCTGCGCCGGACCCCCAGCCGGGCCCACTGCCTGGATCATGTGGTGCCGGTCGCGAAGTCTGGAGGCAATTCGTACCGCAACCTGGTCTCCTGCTGCCTGGATTGCAACTCGCGGAAGAAGGACCTTCCGGCTGAGGATTTTCTGCGCCGGCTCTACCGCGAGGGGCGCTTGTCGGCCAAGGACCTCAGCGCACGCCTGCTCGCCGTGCAGGCGCTCGCGGCAGGCAAGCTCCGGCCACAAGTTTTCCATGGGGAGGATCCAGGAAACGACCGAGGCAAGGAAGTAAGGAAACTCAGACCGTGCGGCCTTAGCGTCGGCCTTTCCAGTAACCTGGCCGCCGATGGCCGTGCGCGACGGCCAGCACTTGAATGATGGAAGGAAGCTCTCTATAAATCAGCGCAAATGGAAATCGCCGCAAAAGGAACTTTCGCGTGCCGTGAATCCCAGCTGGCCAACGCTGCGGACCCTCAGCAACGCTGGCGACCGCGCGGCTCACTTCACCCGCAAATCTGGCAGCCGCGCCCGCGCTTCGCTCCCAATACCAGTCAAAAGCAGCCTCGAACTCCTCACTCGCTGCTTCGTGGAACTCAACTTCCTTGTTTGCCATGAGGGAGCTTGGAGGAGATTCGCCCGCGAACTTCTTCCCAGGAAACCGTCTTTGCCCTGCCAGAGTCCAGATCCGCAATGCGCCGCGCGATCTCTTGCTCCCAGGCGCTTTCCGCGTCGTCATCGACTGTTGCGTCCAGGCTGTCCATCAGCGAGCACGCCAAATCCGCGCGTTCTTCCTCGGACAGGCTCAGCGCCTTCTGCATTATCTCGGTGGCTCGTTCGGTCATGGCCTCAGTATACCGTGGCTGCCGGCCAGCAGCATCGCCCTTTCCTTCGAGGGTAGTGGTGCAGTTTGGGACGGCAGCCCCCTTTGGGTGGGTGGCCGCCCCTCGATCCGATGAGACCTCCCGGGTGGCCCATCCTTGCGATTTTGCTTCATGCAAGGGTGGGGCTGCCTTTGGCTAGCCTCTTCTCCTATTCAAGCATGCGGCAGGCAAGCTCCGGCCATCCGTTTTCCACGGGGAGTATCCAAGAAGTCAGCGATCTGGTTGAAACGGGAGGAAGTTGTAGGGGGTGAGAAACGTGGCCTGGCCTGCCACCGTTCGCCTTCGGCCGAACCCAAGACAGAGAAACGGTAAAAACCTGTGCCGTTCTCACCCCAACAATAGGGTAGAGCTTAGACCCAGGCATGGCCGGGGTTCAAGAGCCATCCAAGCGCCGGAGGCGTGTCACGAATTAGCCCAGCCCGAAGGGCTGGGGTATGAGGCAAGAAATCAAAAGCGCCGGCAGTGGTGTCATTTGAGGGTTGGCCCTAGAAGTACTTGCGGTATTTTATTTCTAGGGCTTTAGTGGTTTTTGCGACGGCGGCGATTTTTGCAAGCACAGATGGATTCATGGGGTGATTTTTATTGATCGCTCCGCCTACCATGAACGCTACAAGTTTTGCTTCTTCAACCGAAGTAACCTCTTGGGCATCGCCGAAGTTGACCCAACATTTCTCCCTAATCCAAGGATGATCTCCGACGTTTAACTCACAGTCGGTCCCTGCCCGCCTCGAATCTGTTGTCAGATTTGCAATAATAAAACTCCCAGAGTGTTTCGATGGATCGGAAACAACGATCCAAAGATGGGCATTCGGTACGTTAAAAAGGAAGGTGTCGCCAAGCTACATTCAGGCCATAGCACTTAGCGAGTTCCGAGCATGTAATGAAGGAGTCTTATCTCGTCGTTCGCTTCTTCTGTTTTTCTGATCTCTTCTTCGCTTTTCCCCGCTAATCGCAGAATGGTGCTTGGATCAATCGGGACCGAACTCTTGCCGGGGTCTGTCCATTCGGGGCAGTTCTTGTGACACCATTTTGGGATGCTTCCCCTAATACTCTTGATTGTCTTCCTGGATTGCTCCAGAACTTCCATTTCTCTTTCCGAAAGGACGCCCATATCAGGCTCTTTGCGCAAAGAGATTTTGAATTCCTCTCTGTCGATTACATCATTCCATTGGATTTGATTCTTTTCAGAACCATTGTCCTTGAGAAGATCATAGATTTCGCTAACGATTGGGCCCTTTTCGAGAGACGCGAACGAATCACCAGTGATTGGCTTCCCCCACTTGATTAGCGCAGAACGATCCGCGTAATACAGTTCTTTCACCAAGTAAAACATGTCCTCAGCCCCACCTTCGCGCTGGATCAGGCAGGCTGCCGCTGCGATGGCTTTTTTGATGTCGAAGTCGAGAAGCATTTCGTAAATGAGGAACGGGACTACAGATTATCATATTAGGCTCTCCAAACTCCACACGCAATCCGTAATTTCCGCTGCCACCGCAGGAGTTACCCTCAGCGATTGGTGAATCCTGCAAAAATTGTACTTCGCAAAATGTATGGCGAGAGCAGCTTTCATATTTTAGGGTTCGGCATGCGGCTTACTCCGCTTCCTGGATTTAGCCTTGTTCTCGGTTACAGCCGGGAGCTGGGCTTTTTGTTTGCAGCCCAAAGATAAATCTAGCAAGCATGCATGTCAAGTAAAATCGTAATGCTTGCAGAATTATCTTGACGTATGCCTGCAATCAGTGTATAGAAAGCATGTGGGAGGTTTAATCTAATGGAAGAGGAAAAGAGTGTTCAATCCAAAGGCGGTGAGGCGCGCGCTGAGGCTCTGGCACCGGGAAAGCGCAGTGAAATTGCCACCCTTGCGGCCAATGCGAGATGGTCGAAGGACTTACCCAAGGCTACACACACGGGGATAATTGTCATCGCAGGTAGGCCCCTGAGTTGCGCCGTCCTCGAAACCGGGAAACGGCTGCTCACACAGGAAACGTTCCTTACTGCAATTGGGAGAGCAGGCAAAGCGAAGGGAAAGACAGGCAGTTTTGTGGTCGACGGCATGCCGCCTTTCTTGGCTGCCGAGAATCTTATCCCCTTTATTTCCGAGGACTTAAGGCAGTCGACAACTCCGATATTCTGCCGAAACGAGAAAGGGATTCGACTTGCCGGATATGACGCAATTTTGCTGCCGATGGTTTGCGAAGTGTATCTCAAACTGCGCGATCATTGCCGCAATGAAGGGAAGAGGGTTCCGGCAAATCAAAAGCACATCGTAGAGGCTTGCGATTTGCTGATGAGGGGCTTGGCCCGCGTTGGAATTATCGCTCTAGTGGATGAAGCTACCGGATACCAAGAGCAACGCGCCAAGGATGAACTCAGTAAGATTCTGGAGGCTTACATCGTCGAAGAACTAAGGCCGTGGATTAAGACTTTTCCCGATGAGTTTTTCAAGCAGGTTTATAGACTACACAAATGGCCCTATCGTCCAGGTACGGCGAAGCGCCCCTCTTATGTCGGCCAGCTCATAAACAAGTATATTTACGAGCAGCTTCCTCCTCCCGTACTGCCGGAACTCCGAAAGCTGAACCCTGTAACCGAATCGGGGTATCGCAAACACAAGCATTTTCAACATTTGACCGCTGACACAGGAAACGTTCATTTGGACCGACAGATCACTGCTACAACCACAATTATGAAAGTCTCGGATGACCGAAGGGATTTTGAGGAAAATTTCGCCAAAGCGTTTGCGAAAACATATCAGCATCGACTACCTTTGGTGGTTGATACGGATGGGAAAGCTAAGAAATGAGCACGTAGCGGCCCACTCTGGCGAGGCCGCCACCACCGAGCAAATCAAATGACACCACTACCAAAGCGCCGTAGGTGCGGCACCTAGCCGAAAACATGTTTGGGCTCGAATTCCGGCCCATGTTTTCCGTAGCACGGCCGGGCGCTGCAGCCTTCGGTCTTAATCTCTTACCGCGCGTCGAGGTCCACGTCCTTGATGGGCAGATCCCAGTGCGCGTCCAGGATTTCAAAACGCCGCTGCTCTTCCTTCTTGTACGTTTCCTGATCCGGATAGAGCTGCTTGATCAGCGGGGCGCTGTCGAAATTGTCGTTGGCAATCGCAGCGTTCTTGAAGACGATGGTCACCCGGTAATCCCAGCGGCCGTCTTCGGTCGCGTGATAGCGCGGCGCGGTCATGCTTACCTTCAACATGCGGCCCAGCTCGATCTCTTTCTTCAGAACCGGATAATGGTTTTTCTTGAAGAGCGCCAGGAATTCTTCGGCGTGACCCCATTTCGCCTTGTAGTAGTACTCCACGACATATGGCTGCTCTTTCGGTGCGGCCGCCATCCCGCCCTGCTGCGCTCGAACGCCGATTGCCGTGGCCCATAGCAGCGCCGCCAGCCCCACTGCCGCCATTGTCAGCCAGCCCCAGAACCGTGCAATTCGCTTTTGCATTTGACTTTCCCTCCCCAAAAGGTCTTTCAAACGTACCTGTAACACGGCGCAAGTCAAACCAAAAATAAGGCAAGGGGCGAAACAGATTATTTTCAGCTTGTTTCTTTCTCGGCGGAAACCGTTTCGACACGGACAACGATATATTCCCACCAGATCGTGCGCATCGCCTCATTCCTATTTGCTCCTCCTGTTATCTTTTGTCTCGGGAGGCTTCATGCAGACCGCATCGGTAAAGTGGATTGACGAACAGAAATTTGTGGCGACGAGCCCTTCCGGCCACGCGGTGACGATTGATTCCGACCGCGAATCGAACAAGGCTCCGGGGCCGATGGAGCTTCTGCTGATGGCGCTGGGCGCTTGCACGGCCACGGACGTGGTCATCGTGCTGGAAAAGAAGCGGCAGAAGCTTCAATCGCTGGAAGTCATCTGTTCGGGCGAGCGCGCCACGGAGCCGCCGGCCGTTTGGACCAAGCTGGAAATTGTCTACCGCCTCCGCGGGAAGCTGGATGATGCCGCCGTGAAGCATGCCATTCAACTCAGCGAGGACAAATACTGCTCGGTTGCCGCTATGCTCAGGAAAACTGCGACACTTTCTTGGCGCTACGAAATCACTCCGCCCTCATAATCAACGGCGCCGAAACTGCAGGACTTCCTCCTCCTTCCGTCACGCGCAAGGCGCCCCCAACAATTCCACCAGCCGGCTCTTTTTCGTCAAATTGAGTTACCTCCTGCGGTTCTGAAAAGGGCCGCACTGCGCCTTGTAACGCCACCGTGCAATCGCATAATATTCAGATTCTTTTGCTCCGGGAAGCAATTTGCAAGGAGAGTCATGGCCCACCGCATCGCGGCAAAGATTACGGGTGTAGCCGGCTACGTTCCGCCGAAGGTGATGACCAATGCGGACTTCGAGAAAATCGTTGAAACCAGCGACGAATGGATTCGCACACGCACCGGCATCCGGGAACGGCATGTCGCCGAAAGGGGCACGGCCACGTCGCACATGGCCACGGAAGCAGCGAAGGCTCTGCTGGCTCAAACCAAGACCGATCCGGCGGACATTGACCTGATCGTGCTCGCAAGCGTCACGCCGGACATGTTCTTCCCTGCCACTGCCTGCCTGGTCCAGTGCCGGCTCGGCGCCAAGAAGGCTTGGGGATTTGACCTGTCGGCGGCGTGCTCTGGCTTTGCTTATGCGATGACGGTGGGCGCGCAGTTCGTCGGCGCGGGCACGCACGGGAAAGTACTGGTGATTGGCAGTGACGTCATGACCTCGATCCTGGATTACAAGGATCGCGCCACTTGCGTGCTGTTTGGCGACGGCGCGGGAGCCGTGCTGCTCGAGCCCGCCGGTTCGAATGAAGGAATTCTCGATTTCGAACATGACGTGGATGGCTCGGGAGGTGAATTTCTGTACATGCCCGGCGGCGGGTCCCTCCATCCCTCCAGTTGCGAAACCGTCGAGAAGCGCTTGCACTACGTCCATCAGGAAGGCTCGCAGGTATTCAAGTACGCGGTACGGCGCATGGCGGAGATGTCCGCGCGCTTGCTTGAGCGGAACGGCTTTACGAAAAACGATCTCGCTCTGTTGGTGCCGCACCAGGCGAATCTCCGGATTATTCGCGCCACGCAGGAACGCCTGGGCATCAATGATTCGAAAGTGATGGTGAATATCGATCGTTATGGAAATACGACAGCGGGCACGATTCCGCTGGGACTGCGCGACGCCGTGGAACAAGGGCGCCTGCGCAAGGGCGACTTGGTGCTCATCGTCACCGTGGGCGCGGGTTACACCACCGGCGGCGTATTGCTGCGCTGGGCGTACTAACTGCCTATGAGCTGGAAGACTCGTCCGGCTTGCGGTGCGTGGTGGCTGAATCAGCTGGAGCGCAGCGAGGCTAAGAGATCGAGATTGGCCTGAAGGCGGCGGTCGACTTGGACGGCGGCATAGCGGGCGCAGATAATGCGCTCATGCTCGCTCCAGGCCGCGATGGCGGGAATCTTGTTGGCAACGAGGGAATCCAGGCCTTCGATCAGCCGGTAATAGAGACGCACCAGGCCCAACCCGCCGCGATTTGGATAGAGGTCGGGTGTCAAATCGTGAAGGCCGGCCAGAGTCCGGAAGTGCTCCGGCGTGAGCTGTCCATTTTCAACCTGGGCCGCAACCAGCACGCGGTCAGAAACCGGCTGAGCGGCAACCCCTGCCAGCACCGCCCGCCAGTAATAGAGGGCGAACTGCGACAGGGCCACGATGGAGATTAGGAATAACATAGCGCTGAACATTCCCTCAGCCTCCAAAGGGATTGTGCCCGGACGAAAGATACCTACCAATAGTCCTGAAGTACCAGTGCGCTAGACCTAGCGGGGTAACGTTTTGAGAACATTTGGGCTGCGGAGGGGCACAGAACTAAAGGGCCCAAAACGCTTGCCTGGAGCGAAGCCTCGACTATCCTCCCAGTTATCAATAGTTTGCAAAGGAGCACGACTATGCAGACGACTCTTCGATGGGTTTGGGCAGCAGGCGCGCTCGCACTGGCCTTATCCCTCATCGGACAGAGGCGCCTGATAGCAAAACCGGCGGAGGGACGCGACGGCGACCGGCAAGCCATCAGCGCGGCGCTCAACGCGCAGCAGACGGCATGGAATCGCGGCGACGTGGATGCGTTTCTGGTGGGCTATTGGCATTCGCCAGATTTGACCTTCTCCGGGAGCGGCGGCGTGGTGCGCGGCTGGGATGGGGTGTTGACGCGGTACAAGAAAAACTATCCGGACCGCGCCGCGATGGGACAGCTTGATTTCTCGGAATTGGAGTTTCGTTTTTTGGGACCGGACGCCGCGCTCGTGCTGGGGCGCTGGCATTTGAAGCGGGACAGGGACGACCTCGGAGGAGTGTTCACTCTGGTGTGGCAAAGGCTTCCGGAAGGATGGAAGATCATCCATGACCACACGAGCGCCGTCGCTGCACCGAAGCCGAATCCGTAGGTGAACGGGTCTGATTGTGAAGGAAAGGTATTTCAAACGGTGGCTGGTTCGGCCAATCCTTGACCTGCTGAGGCAAGGAGTAACGCCGGAAAAGATCGCGCTGAGCGTGGCGCTGGGTGCGGCGCTCGGAGTGTTTCCTGCGGTGGGCTGGACAACGGCGCTTTGCGCCCTTGCTGCGATGATCCTGCGATTGAATCTCCCCGCCATTCAGATCGTGAACTATTTGGTGTATCCGGCGCAGATCGCTCTGCTCGTGCCTTTCTTCCGGGCCGGTGAGAAACTGTTTCGGGCGCCGCATTTGCCGATTTCCGTCCCGCAGATTCATGCGCTGATTCACGCGAGTGCGTGGAATGCGGCAAAGCTGCTGTGGGCAACAACCTGGCACGCGATTGTGGTGTGGGGATTGCTTGCGCCCGTGTTTGTTGGATTTGTATACGCGATTCTGACGCCGGTGCTCCGGCGTGCGCTGCGCCGGCAACAAAAAGACACAGGGCCAGAGCCCGGCGCTACAGAATCTCCAGAATCTCTTCGTAGCGCTTGAAGGGCGGAATGAGATACGCACCGGCGAGTTCGGTGCGTGACCACGCGAGCATTTCGCGGGCAACCTGGAATCCACGGTCGCGCGCCGCCGCTCCTGCGGTTTCCATCGCCTTGAGTAAAGGTTCGGGAATGACGATGCCAGGCACTTCGTTGTTCAGGCGCAGCGCCTGCTTGTAGCTGCTCAGCGGCCAGATACCGATGAGCACCGGGATCGCCGGCTTGCCACCGAGCTTTTTCAGGAAAGCGTGCCAGTGTTCGGGATCGAAGAGCGGCTGAGTCATGGCGAAATGCGCGCCGGCTTCGACTTTGGCGTGGAAGCGCTCGATTTCGGTGTCGAGATCGTCGGCGACAGGATTGATTGCGACTCCGATGGTAAAATTCGTCGCGCCACCCAGAGTTTTTCCCGCCCAGTCGGTGCCCTGGTTCAAGCGATTCAGGACTTTAACGAGGCCGACGGAATCGACTTCGTAGACGCCGCTGGCTTCCGGGTAATCGCCAACCGAAGGCGGATCGCCGGTGATGGCGAGAACGTTGCGGACGCCGCCCACGGTCCATGCGCCGAGAAGCAGGGCTTGCAAGCCGATGATATTTTGGTCGCGCGTCGTAAGGTGAGGCACGGTTTCAACGCCGCGGGCTTCGAGCGCGCCGGCCACAATCAGCGCGTCCATGCCGACGCGGGCCATCGCGCCACTGTTGATGTCGATGGCGTCCACCTTGCCGGAGGCCATGACTTTTTCGACCTGCTCGAAGATGCGATCGAGAGACAGTCCCTTGGGAGGATCAATCTCCACGCATACCGTGAATTTCCTGGCCTGAAGCCTTTTCCAGAATCTGCTCTCGGGTTCGCGCTGCACAACCGGCGCCGGTTTGGAAATCACCTCGACCGAGGGCGTGGCGGGATGAGTTTTTGCGGGACGAAGTGACTTCACTGCTTCGGCCATGGCGCGGATATGGGCCGGGGTGGTGCCGCAGCAGCCGCCCAGAATGCGCACGCCCAGCGCGGCCGCTTCGCGCGCAAAGAGCGCAAAATATTCCGGTGAGGATTTTGGGTAGACGATGCGGTCGCCCTCACGCTTCGGAAAACCGGCGTTGGGCATGCCGCTGACACGAAGGTCGTCGACGGCGGCAAGCTCCTGCAGAATCGGCAGCAATGCCTGCGGGCCAAGCGTGCAATTCGAGCCGACCACCTGAACATTCTTGTTTTTCAACTGCACCGCGGCATCCGAAGGACGGACATCGCCGTGGGTCGTGCCTTCTTCGGAGTAGGTGAGCTGCGCCACAATGGGCAAGCCGGAAAACGAGCGTATCGCATCGATAGCAAGAAGCAATTCCTCGATGTAAGAAAAGGTTTCAAGGATGTAGAAATCGACGCCGCGCTCTTCGAGCGCGAGGGCCTGCTCGTAGAAAATGTCCTGAATCTCACCGGGCTCCGGATGGCGCGATTGCACGCCGAGCCCGAGAGGGCCGATGGAGCCGGCGATGAGGACTTCGCGCGCCCCCGATTCGCGCGCTTCGCGGGCGATCTTGACGCCGCGGCTGTTGAAGCGCTGGACTTCGTCCGCAAGACCGAGCGGAGCGAGCTTGAAGCGATTAGCGCCGAAGGTATTGGTCTCGATGACGTGCGCGCCGGCTTCGATGTAAGCCTGGTGTACGCGAAAAACGGCCTCGGGCTCGGTGGTATTCAGCTCGTCGAAGCAGCGTTGCGGGCCGACGGTCTCGTGCAGCATCGAGCCCATCGCGCCATCGGCGATGAGAATCGAGTCTTTCAGCCGCTCATTGAAGTCGTGAATTTTCATTGCTCTTTAAGTGCTCCGGGACAAACCCCGCTACTTTTTTTTGCGATTTGACGAGGGCTAATCCCGGCTCTACACTAGCAGGCATGGAAGTCCATTTCACTGCCGAGCAAGAAGCGCGACTCGCAAGGATCGCGATACGTGAAGGCCTCGATCCGGAAGAATTGGTGAAGGACGCCGCCTTGAAACTCCTGGAAGATGACACCAGCTTTCGCACGGCTGTCCGCAAAGGAATCGAGCAGGCTGAGCGCGGAGAATTGATCGAGGAAGAAGAAATGGACGCACGGGTCAAGCGAATGCTCCAGCCGTGATGCGGATCCGGTGGACACCGGCGGCCGCGGCGGACCTGGACGAGATTCACGCCTATTTGGTCGAGCATCATCCCCAATTGGCTCAATCCACAATCCTCGAACTCTATAATGGCATCCGGTCGCTGAAAGATTCACCGCATCGCGGACGCCCGGGCCGAGAAGAAGGCACGCGGGAACTCCTGTTCGGCCGATTGCCTTATGTTGCGGCCTACCGCGTGAAACAGCAAACCATCGAAGTCCTGCACGTCCACCACACTGCCCGCCAGCGGCCTTAAAGGATTTCGCAGGGCACGTTACCTAGCGCTTGGTTTCCATGAGGCTGGCGACGGTGCTCATCAAATCGTACTTGGTGAGAATCTCGAAGTGGCCGTTCCCCATTTCAACGAAGACCGCCGGATTTTCGTGGCTGAGGATGTGGGTGACGCGTTCGACGGGCGCGGTCCTCGGCACCTGCGGCAAAGGCTTGCTCATCACTTCGCGGACAACGAGTTTGCGAAGATCCTTGCCCTGTAACGCCAGATTCAGGATTTGATCTTCGTAGATCGTGCCGATCGGAATGTTTTCCTCGAAAACGGGAATCTGCGAGATGTCCTGATCCTGCATGGTTTTCAGCGCGTGGAAAACCGTCTGGTAGGGCCGCGCGATGACCAGCTCGCGGACTTTGCCGGCCTGGTGCTTGGCGTTGACAACCTCCGCCGCCGTGATATGCACCGCCGCATCCACGTAGCCGCGTTCGCGCATCCATTCATCGTTGTAGACCTTGCTGAGGTAGCGCATGCCGGTGTCCGGCAGCAACGCGACCACGAAATCCTTGGGGCCCAGATCTTTCGCCAGACGCAGCGTTCCAGAAAGGCAGCCGCCGCCGGAACCGCCGGTGAAGAGGCCCTCGAGTTTCGCAAGCCGGCGCGCCACGACGAAACATTCCTCGTCGTTCACCTGAAAGATGTCATCCAAGATTTTCAGATTCATGGTCGCGGGGAAAAAGTCTTCGCCGATGCCTTCGACGACGTAGGTTTTGGCCTTGATGGTTTGTCCGGTCTTGACGAAGTCGTAGTAAAGCGAGCCATAGGGATCGACGCCGACGATTTTCACGTTCGGATTCTTCTCTTTCAGGTATTTTCCCGCGCCGCTGATGGTTCCGCCCGTGCCCAGACCGCAAACAAAGTGCGTGATCCGGCCCTGGCTGTCCTCCCAAATCTCAGGTCCTGTCGTCTGGTAATGAGCTTCAGGATTCGTGGGGTTGTCGTACTGATTCGGGTAGTAAGAATTGGGGATTTCGCGGGCGAGCTTTTTCGCGACGGAATAGTAGCTGCGCGGATCTTCCGGCTCGACGGCCGTCGGGCAGACGATGACTTCGGCGCCGAGAGCCTTCAGGAGATCGACTTTTTCCTTGGATTGCTTGTCGGTGGTGGTGAAAACGCACTTGTAACCGCGCACCGCCGCGACCAGGGCCAGGCCCATGCCGGTGTTGCCGGAAGTGCCTTCGATGATCGTGCCGCCGGGTTTGAGCAACCCTTTCTTTTCGGCCTCGTCGATCATGCTGATGCCGATGCGATCCTTCACGGAGCCGCCCGGGTTCATGAATTCGGCTTTGACGTAAATCTCCGGTTTAAGGCCTTGCGTGATGCGGTTCAGGCGAATCAAGGGCGTATGCCCGACCGCTTCCAGGATGTTGTTGCACTTCATCAGTCGTCTCGATTTCCCCGCCGAATTGCTTTCAGTTTAGCATCATCGCGAAGTCGCCGGATACTTGTTGCCCTGGCACGAGTTGTATCCATCAAACGGGAGGGAACGCGCCCAGCCCGTGGTTTCGCTATTGCCAAGTCCGGGCTGATGTTAGTGCGGAAACGGCAAAGATTGGATTATCCTTTGGAGTTCCTTCAGGAGAATTTGAGATGACGAGACAGAATATTTCGAGCGGGACGCCGTGGGAGCCGGTCGTGGGATACTCGCGTGCCGTGCGCGTGGGTAACGTGATTGCGGTCTCGGGGACAACGGCGACGGGGTCCGACGGAAAGATCGTCGGCGTGGGCGACGTGCGCGCCCAAACGGTGCAAACCATCAAGAACATCGAGGCGGCGCTGATCAAGGCCGGGGCGAGCCTGAAAGACGTCGTGCGGACACGCATCTTCGTCACCAACATTGCCGAATGGGAAAAAGTAGGCCGCGCCCACGGCGAGTTTTTTGGAGAGATTCGTCCGGCCACAAGCATGGTCGAAGTGAGCAAACTGATTTCGCCGGAAATGCTGGTGGAAATTGAGGCGGACGCCGTGGTGGAATGAATGAGGCAAAGGAAGTAAAGGAGGCAGAGGAGGTAAAGGAAAACCTTCCGCCTCCGCATGGCGCGCGGCCATGCAGGCCGAGAAAATCATGACGTCAGCTTTATACGATTCGTTCATAGCGGATTACTACGACGAGTCGCCGATCGTGCGCGGGCGGCTGCAGGACGTGACTTTCTACCGCGATGCCGCGCGCGATTTCGGCGATCCCATCCTGGAGCTGGGGTGCGGAACCGGGCGCATCACGATGACCCTCGCGGAGGAGGGCAAGCGGATCACCGGCCTCGATCTCTCCGAGCGCATGCTCGAACGCGCGGTGCAGAAGCGCGCCGCGCTGCGCGTGGAGGCGCGTGAACGCGTCCACTTCGTCCAGGGCGATATGACGCGGTTCGACCTGGGCGAAAAATTCCGGCTGGTCATCATCCCCTTCCGGCCGTTTCAGCATTTGCTGGAAATTCAGCAGCAGTTGGATTGCCTGAATTGCGTTCGCAAGCATCTGGCGCCGGGCGGACGGCTGATTCTGGACGTGTTCCAGACGGATGCCGAACGAATGCATGATCCCGTGCACATGCGGGAAACGCTGATTACGGAATACCGGGCCGCCAACGGGCGCCAAGTGCGCATCAGCGAACGCGTCGCCGCGTTTCATCGAGCGGAACAACGCAATGATGTCGAGATGATTTTTCAGGTGAAGCATCCGGACGGCCGGGACGAGCGCCTCGTTTTTGCCTGGACGTTGCGCTATTTCTTCCGCTATGAGATCGAACACCTTTTGGCGCGCTGCGGATTCCGCGTCGTGCGCCTCTATGGAAACTTCGACCGCTCGCCGCTCTCGGATTCTTCACCGGAGATGATCTACGTTGCGGAGAGTCAGTAGAAACACAGGCAGGCTACCCCCACCCCCCCTGTTTTTGTAAGTGCGGATTCTAAAAGACTTAGGTTTCCTGTAAGTTCTTTAGAATCCGCAGATCCGTTGGGTCGTGGAACTGCAGATTCTAAACGACTTAGGGGTTAACATAATCATGAGAAAACCGGTTGCCTCGCTTCAGGCGAGAAGGCGAGGCGCCGGATAGACCGGGGAAGCGCGGCGCGGCGCGGCGCGGCAGATTCGAACGGCCACCAAAACGGCCACTCCCCGGAAACCGGCTTCCACAAGCAAAACAAAATAGGCCACCTACGGCCAAAGCGTTACATTTCTTGACAACGTGAGGCACCGTCCATTTGCATCGTTGGTTTGTTACCAGCGCGCGCGGATGCGATATTTGAGGACGGAGGTTCCGTCCTTGGCCACAGGCACGTTGAATTGCGCCGCGAACGCTGCGGTCTTTGTGTACTTGTGGGTTGAAGAAAGCATCTCCCAATCGCCGCCGATGGGTTCGTTCACCTGAACGGTGATAGGCGCGTCCTTGTGGTTGCGCAGGGTGACTTCAAATTCCATTTCCCACGTGTGGGTGTCAATGCGCTTGTAGTCCGTCTGCTTGTGCTCGGCGACCACGTCAAAGGCGTTGCCGATGTGGATGTTCAATTCCTCGTCCTTCGGCGTGTGGCCGATGCGATCTTCACCGGCAAAGAGAATGCCGCCCTTTGAATCTTTCTGATAAACGCGGACGTTTCCCGCAGGAAGAGGGATGCCCAGGCCGTTTTTCTCTTCATTTTTGAACTTGTAATAGACCATCACGGGATCCTTCAGCGGCGCTCCGGGAGTCTGCTGGTTGTGGTAATAGAAGCTCTGCCCGTTCACGACGAAGATTTTTTCCACGGGCACGCCGCTGCCCTGGAGCAGGCTGATCTGCTTGGTCTCTTTGTCTTCAACGGAAGTCTTGCGGCCGAGCGAGTAGAGATGATATTCGCTGAAGCTTTCCTGCTGGAATTGCGGGGCCGCTGCTTTAATCATCGCCCTTACGTTTAGCTCCGCGCCGACACTCCCGCCAGACTGTGGAATCCGGTTCAGTTCGCCAGCGACGAGTTGGAGCCTGGCGTTGTGAAAGGCTGTGCCGCTGTTATTGACGACGGTGACCCAGCCATCCAGGTCCGCATTTTTGTCGTCGCGCGCGACGGTGAGAACGTAATCCGCGTTCCAAGACAGATTGTTTGCCAGGTAGGAAGCCTCGATTTGCTGCTTCTTCGCACCGGAATTTTCGAGCGACATCAACAGCGTGGGACGGTCGTAAAGATTGGCGGGCACTTCGGGAAAGCGATAGCTCTCCGCATACAATCCAGTCACGATGTCGTTGCCAATTTTCCAGACGGGGCCGTTGTTGTCAGAGAGCAACGTGGCCTTGATCTCCTCGCGCTTGGTCGTGGCGTTTTCCTGGTACGCGCGGACCAGCGTGACTTCCTTGCCGACATACTTGTGAAGGAGTTTCGCGGGCTCGAGGAGGTCGTATTCGTAGTTCTGCTCGATGACGCCAAGCTTTTCCGGATCGTTCAGAGAGCGGAAATGGACGGTGGCTGGGTTTACCGTAGCGGCGATGTCCATGAATTTCAGGCGAAACGCGCCGTTGGGAAGCGTGAGCTGGCGAACATCGCGCACCAGGGCGATGTTGGAATTATAGACGGTGACGTTCAGCTCCGTCTGATCGTTCAGGCTGGTGGATTGGTCGCCGGCTCCAGCGCGGCCCGATTCTTTTTCTTGCGTCCCAAAAGACTTGTGGGCGTGCGTCGCAGGGTAAAGAAGCGTGGCGCTGCCCGTGAAAACGGCCACGGCAGAGACGATCCAGATCCAGCGAGTCTTAAGATTTTTCCCGGGGATTTTCATCACATTCTCCTCTAGCTTGAATTGCCTTCTCCGTTAGAACGATACCGGTGGGATTTCTTGCGAGGCGTTTTCGCCAGAGGCCGCTCCGATTCACGGATGAGCGACGCGCTGCCAGGTGAGGCCGCCGTCGCGGGTCTCGAAACTCTTGGTATTCCGAGCATTCCAAATTGTGGCGTGGAGGGCATCGAGAGCATGAACAAACCCGAGATCCTCACTCAGCGGCGCAGCAATTGATTTCCAATGCGCGCCGCCGTCGGTCGTAAGAAGAACGGCGCCGACGCGACCCACCATCCAACAAACCTTGTCCGAAGGAGCCGAGCCGGCCAATAAATCAACGAGCACGCCGCTGGTTTGCCGCGACCAAGACGCGCCGTTGTCGCTGGAGAATTCGATCAGTCCGGCACGGCCGGCACGCCAGACGACAGTCGAACCTGGCGGTGAGATCAAACCGGGATTGGAGACGGTCACTGCTTGCATCATGGAAGTTGCGGCGGTAAGGCCTGCTACGCCCGCTGACGAAGGTTCAGGCGCCGCCGCCGCCGCGGCCCGCGCCGTTTTCTGTTCCTTTTTCTTTGTGTCCATCTGGCTGAGCGGGGCGGGGCCAGGCACTTTTTGCGCGTTGTAGTTGTTTTGATTCTGCGATTGAATATTCGCCGCTTCTGTCTGTGCCTGTGGCGCGACCTCCTGTTGCATTGCACGAGGCACGGCTTTGGCGTCGAGGTCGGCCTGATTCCCGGCGCGAAGCAATTCTTCGTTGGAGTCACGTGCGGCGTCCTTTCGAAGGCCCTTTTCCTTATCAGCAAAGGGCTTTTCGGGTGCGCCGGGCGCCTCGTAATCGAGCTTCCTGGTTCGTCTTATCGCCTCCCACTCGGTCCGAGCGTTCGAAGAAGCAGTTTCATTGGTCGCCGATTTAGATTTTGCCAGATCGGACGGTACCGGAGGCAAAGTGGCGGAAACTGGGCCGGACGATGATGGCGCCGATGCGGGAGGCTCCTGATTCTTCGCGATTTGAGTGGTAGGAAGCGCCGGGAGGTGAGGTTTTTCGTTTTCATGAACTGCAATCCAAACGAGCAGGCCTGCAGCAAGCGCGCCCGCGGGAGCGAGCCAGCGCCAGCGGCTCGAAAGACGAGATGGACGCGCTTTTTCCCGCAGTCGTGTTTCGGCCGCAGCTTGGCTCTTGCCCGGAGCCGCCGCCGCAGGGAGCGTTTCGAGGTTCTGCGTTGCCATTGCGGCGACGGACTCCTTCATCGCGAGCGCTTCTTCTTTGTCAGCGGCTTCGAGCGGAATCTGATCCGTTGATTCAAGTTGGGCCAGGATCACCTGACAATGCGCGCAGTCGACGATATGTTCCTTCCACGAATTCAATTCTTCGGGAAGCAACGAACGCTCGTGATAAGCCGCGAGCGTTTCTGCATCGGGACAAGAGCCGCGCTGAAGCGCAGCGTCCGCAGCTCCCTGGGAGGCTCGCAGATGGCGGCTGAGCGCTTTGTCAAATATCCGGTCGCGTTCGTCAGGCCCCATAGGCTACTCCATGGTTAGAACGAATCTTCGCCCCCTTCTTGCGCCGCGGAATCATAAAGGCCGCTTTCCGGGCGCCGGGCCCTGGGATTTGGGGCGCGGCAGCAATTTATCCAGATCAATGGGCGTGTCCTCGGCGCTATATTCGAAGCAGAGCGCAATTTCCGCCTCGCTGAGCCCCGGATCAGCCATGGAGCCGTTGGCGGCCACAAAACCACGGCGAAGAATATCCTCCACGTCGCGCCGCAAATCGCGGCGGACACGCTCAAGATGGCGGGAAACGCTGGATTCATGCTCGCCGAG